>Ga0308002_1000266_pt1 | contig 21077 bp, 21 predicted proteins | sample Neamet34_FD_203148 | JGI IMG/M metagenome (GOLD analysis project Ga0308002, IMG submission 203148) | Marine microbial communities from water near the shore, Antarctic Ocean - #34 | ecosystem: Environmental > Aquatic > Marine > Unclassified | place: Southern Ocean | collected 2014-06-06
TCTAAGAAACCAGTTGATGAAATCAATAAACAAATTGTAAAACTTGCACCACACATTTGGAATTTAAAAATTATTGGTGGTGAACCACTTGTTATGAAGAAACATTATGAATTATTAGATATGTTAATAGAGTCAGGTGAATCTAAATTCATGCAAATAAAATATCAAACAAATGGAACTGTAACTAAAGCTGGTAAGCATAACATCTTTGACTACATACCACATTTTAAAAGCTTTCTAATAACTGTATCAATTGATGGAGTTGATCAGTACAATGATTATATTAGAAGAAGATCTAGTTACAACGAGATTGTAAAAAACATAAAAATGTTAAACAAACATAAGAATGTTGATATTGAATTAAATTCTGTAGTTACATTCTTTAGTGTATTGCATTTATATAAGCTGAACAAGTTAAGTGTGAACAACACACTCTTTAACCACAACTGGTGGCGGATAGATATGCCAGCTCAAATGAAAGCAAATAACCTTCCTGATAATATAAAGGATATATTAATTCCTATATATGAAGACATTCCACACCTTAAAGAGATTGCCACCCTTCTGAGAATGCCTCCTGAACCAGACTTTAATGCTGTAGAATTATACAAATATTGTCAAGCTATGGATGCATCTTATAAAGGAACTCAGTGGGAAATGGATGTATTAGATGTATTCCCAGAACTTATACCACACTACGAGAGTACTCGGCCTAAAGAATCTTATTGTGTAGAATTACCAGAGATTAAAGGAGTAGTAGAATCAGTGAAGAATACTGATTGGTATTTAAATATTTTAACAGAAAAGCCAGTAGGAGAATTATGGTTCGAAGGTATTACACATCATAGGATACCAGCAGATCATCCAGTGTATAACATACTTAATAAACAGTTAATGCATGGTAGTGATACTCAAACTGTAATGACTGGAATACAAGACCCAGATAACCTACCAAAAGCTGAGGTACGTGCTTACTTAAGTGTTCAATCAGCTGGCGTAGACTTTATACCACATACAGATACTGGATTTCATATGATCTTTCCATTTGAATTAGGGAAAGACTATGCGCTACAATACTTAAGTAATTATAATAGAGATGAAAAGGATGAAAGTAGAGTTGTGTACGAGCATAAATACAGATGTGACAAAGATAATAATGTAATAGGTATTCTACATAATGGACCAAACCATGTACATACGGTAAGGTGGAATGAACCAAAGGATAAATATTGGGTTCAAATAATATTCAATCCTTTAAATGATGATTGGGATACACTATTAGAAGAGATGGAAAATTTAAATTTATTTAACCTAGGAGAAGATGCATGGATCAATTAACAGAATTAAGTAAAAGAAGACACATCATGACGTTCTCTGATGTAGCTCCTGCAAAGAAGCTTATTGAAGAACTATTATGGAAGGCATGGAAGGTTACACCTTCAAAGAATAACTTTATGCCTTATCAGGTAAACGTATTAGGCCCTGACAAACAAGCTGAAAAAGTATCAGTATGGAACAAATCAAAAAAGAATAAAAAGAAAACTAATGAAACAATGATACCCGGCTCTGAGTTTAATGAGTTTAAAGAGTGGGATGATCAAGACGGTACAAACATATACTTTGATCATCTAACATCTGCACCGTATCTTTTAGTTATCACTCAAAGAGTTGAGATGGGTAATGCTATGTATCAGAAAAATGTAAAAGAAGGTGACTATTATGAACAGATGCATGCAGATGCTTTGCCATCAATAGCAAGAGGTACTTCTATAGAGGTAGGTATGTTTGCAGCTAACCTAACTGCATTCGCTATTGAGGCAGGAATAGATGCTTCAACTATACTTTGCTTCCCAGCTGATATAGAAGAATGGACTGACTTACCATGGGTAGAGCATGATGTACTATTGCTTATGAGTCTTGGAAACTGTAAAGAATCTAGAAGAGAATTTATGGCAAGAACTAACCAAGTGTTGCATAAAGAAGATCTAAAACCAGAGCCAGAGAGCGTAATAAACTGGGTATAAAGATGTACAAATAAACTAAACTATGATATAATATACTTGATGTTAAAACCTAAAACTCTTATAATGTTAATTGACTTCGAAGGCCGCCCTATAATGGGTGATGAGATGACCAACGAACTTCGCTATTCATACTTAAAAGGATTACTCTTTAATGGAGTTGATGATCCAATCTATGATCTACTTATAGTATCTGATCAAACTGATAAGCACACCAAAATGAATGAGTTAAAAAAGATGTCTGATTTGGAAGGCAAACACCAATGGTTAAATATTGATCCTGATGACGGAACAGGTGTTGAAGACATTATAAATATGGTTAGCATGTTTGGTTATGAAATTCAAAATGTTGTTGTAGGTGGTTGTAATACTGTTGGTTGTATTTTTAATTCAACACCTTACTCATCATGCGCGTGGGCTAAGAGAGGATTTCCTGTACAGATATTTCTTCCTATGTGTGCTGATTATCAAATGAGTGGTTTAAATCAAATCGAACAAAATATGATGGCGTTTTCAGATTTATATAATGCAATTAAAAAGAATGATGTAGTTAATGAGGTTGATCCTATAAGTAGGCTATCAGCTATATGGCTAGATCCTGAATTAAAATATGAAACTATTAGAGGAATTGGCGAATGAGTGATCAAGAGAAACAAGAATGGAGTGAAGACCTGAAGGATTATGTAGATGAATGGAATGAACTTCCTAAATTTATGACTAGAGGTGGTCCAGGCGATCACGAATTCGAATTGTCTTTACTAGATGGTAAAGTTGATTCATCACAATGGTTTCAAGATCAACTCAATCCAGAGAATAGCTACAACTATAATCCAGAGGTACTTGATAAAGGTACGATCGGGCAACAAGCTAAAGATCAAGAGATATTCTTTTGTGACATTCCGTTTAATCAATTGTATGTTGAAATGGATGGATCATATGCAGCATGTTGTTTTGGTGCAAAAGCAGATGGCAGAAATGGATTACCAAAACATACTGTAAAAGATACAACCTTACAACACTGGATGGAAGAAAGCACATATATGAATGAGATCCGTGCTGAGATGTTAGATCCTAATTCTAAATTTGAGACCACAAAGAAAACATGTAAGAGATGTATCAGTGATGAAAAACGTTATGGTAGATCTAGAAGAACAGCTTGCATGAAAATACATACTAATGAACCAGACTATTGGAAAATGATTGAACAATCAGCTCAGATGTTTAAAGCAACTGGCCAATATGTTATGGAACATAGAATGATTGAAGTTCAATTAAAGGTTTACGGTGATGAGTGTAACTTAGATTGCTATATGTGTATGCATGACAATTCTTCAATACGTCAAAAGGTTGCTAACGAAGGTGTATGGAATGATTCAATATTTGGTAACTCAGCTTGGAAGAGAGATCAAGATATAGATGTTCAATACTTTCAACCTGATGAACAGGACATTAAGGATGGCATTAGTGTAAAGGCTAAGATTCCATTATCAAAGAATGCTAGCTCACATTTTACTAATGGTAATATCACTGGTAATAATGTAGAGTCTATGATAGAACAAACACTTTCTATGTCGAAATACATACGAAGCATTAAGATCATCGGTGGTGAACCACTCATTATGAAAAAACATTATGAGTTATTACAGAGATTGATAGACAAAGATGAAGCTAAACATATTATAATCAAGTATCAAACAAACCTAACTGAAACAAAGGCTGGCAAACATAATATCTTTAACTACATACCTCACTTCAAACTTGTTTGTATGGTAGCATCTGTTGATGGTGTAGGTAAAACTATTGAATACATGAGAAGAAGAACAGATTGGAAGAAGGTTATAAAGAATACTGAGTATTGCAGAAGATATGATAATGTCAATGTTGACTTTAATGGATTAGTTTCTTTCCTAAGTGTAATGAGATTTTATGAAGTGATTGATTTTTGTTTAGACAATCCTATCATCGATCAAATAAACTGGGCTCTATTAGAAATGCCTATACACTTGAGAGTGAATAACCTACCAGAGAAAATTAAAAAAGATTTACTTCCTAAGTATGCTGCATGGCCTGATATTCAAGCAGCGCTCTCACTGCCTAACGATCCTGGTATTGATATGCAAGAGGTATTTGACTACATGTTAGATGCTGATAAATACTATAAAGGGACTAAATGGGAAATGAATCTATTTGAAGTATTCCCTGAGTTAGAAGAATTTTATATACCGAAGCACAAGAGAAAGTTACAAGTAGTTGAAGCTACAGAAAAAGTATATACAAATCAAGGTGAGAGAGAATTAATTGATATGTTAACATTGGTAGAGCCTACAGAGAAATATTAGTGAGCAAGAAATTAGATAATCATATGACTAAAGGCGGACCTGGAGATAAATTCTTAGGTAAAGGCAAAGTAGACACTACTAAATGGTTTGAGAATGTTCCTAACTTAGATAATCAAGTTAAGAATGAAGAGATATGGTTTTGCCCTGCACCGTTCTCATTAGCGTATACTAGTACACTAGGAGAACTCTTACCGTGTTCATGGGCTCAAGAACAAGTTGGACCTAACATTAAAAACACTAAGTTGATGGAGTACTTTCTCAGAGATAAAAGATTAAATGAATTACGTACTGAGATGACTACTGTTGGTTCTGATCTTAAGCAAGCAAGTCATACATGTTATAATTGTAGACACCAAGAAGAAGAGTATGGAAGATCTAGACGACAGGCTTCTTTAAAGATTCAAACTAATGATCATATTCTTTGGCCACGGATACGTAGAACTGTAGATGAATTTAGAAAGAATGGCGTTGTTCATTTAGAAGATAGAATATTTGAAGTACAAGTAAAGGTGTTTGGCAATCAATGTAACTTAGATTGTTATATGTGTATACCATATGATTCTAGTACACGTCTTACTACAATGCATTCAGATTATCTTAAAGAAGAAAACGTTTTCTCAGATTATTCTAAACAACATATACCTACGCCTAAAGCTGATACTATTGATAAGGTTATAAATCAAATTGCTGATATGGCTCCATACATATATAATCTAAAACTAATTGGTGGTGAACCTTTAGTCATGAAAAAGTTTTATAAACTATTGGAAGCAGTTGTTGAAACAGGCCATGCTAAAGAGATCATGCTTAAGTACCAAACGAATATGTCTGTACTAGAGTTTGAAAAAATAAAGATATCAACGTTTATTCCTCACTTTCATCAATTCGAATTCACGGTATCATTAGATGGAATAGAAAGAGAAAATGATTATATAAGACGTAGATCTAACTGGGATAACATTGTACGAAATATGAGACATGTTAGTATATATCCAAATGTAACAATAAATATAAATGGAACTATATCATTTTTGTCAGTACTTCGTTTTCATAGATTAATAGAATGGGCTAAAGATAACGGTGATATGATAAAGCAAATCAATTGGTCAAACATTAGAGGCCCAGCTAAAATATGTGCTAATGTATTACCACAGAAACTTAAAGATAAACTTATTCCGTTGTATGAAGGTTTTCCTGATATACAGAATGTATTGAGAGAATCTAATCATGGCCTTGGTCATCAAGACGCGTTAGATTACCTATTAATGGTTGATGAAAAATACAGAGGAACAGCATGGGCAATGGGTCTATTTGATATATACCCGGAACTGAAAGAGTTCCACGAACCAAAAGAAATAAAGAGAGATTCAAACTTTGAGAACGATATACAAGTAGTGAATCTAAATTTAAACTCAGATAAAAGGAGACAAAAACGTGAACAATACGATCAAGCAAGCGGTTGATTCAACTAAAAAAGCACAAAGGAATTGGGATCTATCAAAAGAAATTCCTCAAGAAGACTTAGACACAATGATATACGCAGCGCAGAAGAGTCCAAAGAAACAAATGGAAACACATTTTTCTTTACATGTGTATACAGATCCAGCAACAATTAGAGCGATATATGATAACACTAAAAAGTTTTCTATATATCCTGTAGACACACCTGATGTACCTGAAGGAGAGTGGACTCCACCTGAAGGCATGTTTGAAGATGTCGATGGAAGATTTTATCAAGACGATCATTTCTCTGTAAAGAATTCTCAGATTTTAGCTAATGCTATGTTTGTTTATTGTGAAGATAGACGTACAGTAAGAGGTGGCACACACTTCATGGCTAAAAAAGAAGGAGCATCACCGAATGTACTATCAATATATGAAGAGCAAATAGATTTTTCAATTGGTATTTCAGTTGGTCAACTATTATTATCATCAGCAATGATGGGATATAAAACAGGTATATGTTCAGCACTCGACTCTGATATGATATCAGATATATTACCGAAAGATCCAGATGGTGACCATCAAAATCCTAAGCTTATCATTGGTGTAGGATATGAGAATGAAGGTGTTGATAGAACTTTACATCAGGAAACTATGAACAAAGATCTACCTGAAGATAGACGTCAAGGTGATGACGATGCACTATTTAAATTCCCTACATTTACCGGAGTAACAGACGTATATATAAATGGAGAGAAGCAGTGAGTTCAAGCGAGGCAGCAATGAATAAACAGAAAGAAGATCAGGAACAAGAATTAACTATAGGTGAATTTAAACTAGAGATTAAACCAAGGTGTTTAACCTTTGAGCCGAAGAGTTATCATAAACCTGCTGCCTACACTTCAGATGGATTTATGGTTCCATGCTGTTGGCTAGACGATCCAAAGAATGACTTTGGTGTAGAATACTTTGGATTAAAAGATGAACATCTTCGTGTAAAGAATGTTGAATCGATAGGTGACATATTTAGATCTGAAGAATGGAATCATTTCTTTGATACACTACTTAATAATCAAGGTCAAGCAATGAGACACTGTAAATACAAATGTGGTAATCTAAAGAAAGATAATAACTTATATATGGAATCTACAATATAATGAGATTTACAGAACTACAACCTACTGAGCGTGTAGCTGATTGGTATACAAAGAATGAAGTATGGGGATCACCTAATATTGATTCATCACATAGGTGTATTTTAAGATGTCCACAATGCCTTCGTCAAAAGAAAGAAGGTATCCCTAGAATAAAGAAAGCATATGATCTAGCACCACCTGAGTTTCAAAAGCTGATAGATTACTATGAACATTGTATTACATTCTGTGGACAGATATCAGATCCAATATATAACCCAAACTTTTTAGAATTCTTAAAGATGATAGACGGTACTGGAAGAGGTGTAAGAATTGCTACATGTGGTCAATCAGTTAAAGGTCGTCATACACGTGAGTGGTGGGAAGAAGCATTCACCTATGGTATGAATGAGAATGCATGGTACTTTGGCGTTGATGGCATAGATGAAAAGAGTGAGCTGTATCGTATTGGTTCTAACTTTAAAGATGTATGGGAGACAATGCGATTAGGCAAATCAATGGGTGTTGCTATTGTTTGGCAGTTTATTATATTCGGTTACAATGAACATGAGATAGAAATTGCAAAGCAAATGGCAAAGGATGAAGGCTTTACATTATTGTTAGTTAAAACAAACAGAGGTTTTGATCCTCAATCAAGAAATATTAAAGATAATATGAAAGAGATCTATGCTAACTTTCCTAGACCTGATGTAAAGAATACAGTGAAGAAGATTAAAAATGAAGAATACTTTAACGTCACTAGAGAATTAGAGACGTGGAGAAACACTAGGAATACATAATGCAAATAACATATAATGGTATTACCATCCCTTTCTTTGAGGCAGATGAGTGTAAGAATTTAGTTAATGTTAAACTTGATGATAGAGGTTTACCTGAAGAAGTATTAGTATCTCTATCAGGTGGATGTGATTCTGCATCAGCACTCTATCTTGCACTAACACATTTCCCAGAGATTAAATGGTTACCATATACATGTAGAGATCTTAATGCTCCGAATGACGCAGACTCTGCAATCATGTTCATTGAAAAAATGCAGAAAGAGTTTCCACATGCTAACCTACAAGACATACAAGTATTTGAATTCGACGATAAAGATCCTAAACATTTCCCAGATGCTAATTATTGTATAAAACATTACGAGAGATATAAAGACATGACCACTGTCGGTATGGTAAAGGTATTGTTAATAGATAGAATCACAAGAGATATCATGAACAAATATGATAACCCTATGAGATTCGATGGCATGTCAAAAAATCCATCTGTACAAGACATGGTAGACGGTGGATTCTTAGATGTAAGTGAACCAAGACGTACACACGATGACAACTGGTCAACGATGATGAGACAAATTTATCAGCCATTCATTAATGTTGATAAGAAATTTATTGCTGCTATATACTTTGCTCATCCTTTTATGTTGAATGAAATTTATCCACATACAAAGTCATGTACTGGTACAGCATGGTGGACTAATAACTTTGAAAGAGTTTGCGGTAAATGTTTTTGGTGTTATGAAAGGAACTGGGCATTTGGTGATGAACTATATCCAATCAAAGACTTACCACAAATACCTGCTCCACCTCCAGACTACGATCCACGCAAAATAGCATGAAGAAATTATTACTCGTGAGCGGTGATAGTTTTGCCGATCCTCAGTTTAGATCATCATCTCATCCAGAAATGGATGTGTCATGGCCTAAGTGGCCTGAGCTGATGGCTAAGAAATTAGATATGAAGCTGATTAATTTAGGAAGATCAGGTGCAGGTAATGAATACATATCCTCATCATTGCAAGATGTTATTGTAAGACTAGATGATAAAAGCCAAATAGGTTTAGTTGTTGCTGGTTGGTCTCAATGTTTTAGACATGACTATCAAGAGATATCTTGGCACGGAGCAATGGAGAAAACTTCTTGGCAAAAGAAATCACTTGAACACATTGCTAAGAAAGGAAAGATTGTTTGGAAAGGAGAATGGTCAGAAGATTGGTACGTGGATGGAGACAAAGAGACTTATAACGGTGGTGACATGGCTAAGTCAAAAACAATACATGACCGTATGGATGCTAACTCTATAAAGAAATCTGCTGGAGCTACTGGATGGGAATGCCTACGAGTAAATACACACGGTGATATCGAAGGTTGGGTTAGAAAGAGTTTAAGAACATATATGAATTTTCAATTGATGTGCGAAAGATATGACATACCTTATCTGCATACTCAAATGATACCTATGTATATAGATTACATGAGAGGATTAATGCCTACTGAACAAGAAGTTGCTTTAGGTGCTACGAGAGAGAATGATTCAATGCTACCAAGTCAAGTACCTGAAGAGGAACTTCAAAAGATCATATTAGAATATGAAGGTATTATGGATCCACACAAATTTGTAGGCTGGCCTATTTCAAGATTCATTGGCGGTTATCCTCTTAATTTAGAAGTACTTGGTGTATGGCCAGACACTGGCATTAACGAATATGTAATATCAGAAATGGATAACCATCCAAATAAAGAAGGTAATCAATTAATAGCAGATCATTTACTGGAGCAATATGAAGAAATATTTAATAGTTAGCGGAGATAGTTTTACTGATAAAGACTTTAGGTCTTCTTGTTATCCAGACATGGATGTGTCATGGCCTAAGTGGCCTGATATCTTAGCAAAGAAATTAGATATGAAGCTTATCAATTTAGCAAAGGCTGGATCAGGTAATGGTTACATCTATAACACATTGTTAGATTGTATTCAATTAGTACCTAAAGATGAAATAGGATATGTTATAGCTGGATGGTCACAATGTCAAAGAGGAGATTATCAAGAACTCGGTCATACTACTGGAGTGCTAGGTGGATTAAAGAGCACTCAAGCCGAGAGAGATAACTTCCATGCTAATATGAAAGATTCATGGGGAGGACAAGACATATATAAACCAACCGAGATGGGTGAATACGCAGTTGATAAACGTAATTGGCATCAAGATAGAATAGATCCTCGTGGCAATTTACCATATTGGGTACGTAGAACTTTAAGACATTATGTTGGTTTACAGATGTTATGTGAAAATTATAACATACCTTATATGCAATGTCAAATGATAGATATGTATAAAGACTATATAGATGGAATGATGCCTACTGAAGAAGAAGTAGCATTTCAAGGTAAAGATCTTTATGCCGATAGACAAACATACCCAGGTGATGCAAAGGCCGATGAACAATTAATAATGAAAATTATAATGTCATATGATGGTCATATAGATACATCAAGGGTTATAGGTTGGCCACTTACAAGAACACTAGGTGGATTTCCAATCAATCGTGGTGTAATGGGATGGAATCAAATAGAAGAAGAGCCTTACGTTATAGATGAAAACGATAATCATCCTAACGCAGCGGGACATGAATTAATAGCGGAGTACATATATGACTGGATGGGATAGAGATTACTTAGAAAATAAAGAAGATTACTTAGCACTATTTGATAGTGCAATGGGAAAGGAACAAGAAAGGAATATAGAATTTCTTGAGAAAAGCCTAAAGGATATAACAGGTAGAAAGTTTGCAGTTGCTTGTAGCAGCGGTACTGATGCTTTGTTATTTGCTTTAATAGGTTTAGATCTTAAATCCGATGATGAAGTATTAGTTACTAACTTCTCTTGGATCTCTTCAGCTTCATGTGTATCATTAGCCGGTGCGGTTCCAGTGTTTTGTGATGTAGATCTAGATACATATCACATGTCATTAGATAGTATTAAGAGAATGGTGAGTGATAAAACAAAAGCAATTGTTCATCCATTTCTATTCGGTAGTATATCTGACACAACCGAGTTAAAAGAATTCTGTGAATTTAATGGTATTGTCTTCATTGAAGATGCATGTCAAGCTTTAGGTTCTACTTACAATGGCCAGAAGGCAGGTGCAATAGGAGAGATTAGTACACTAAGCTTTAACGCTAACAAACAAGTTGCTGGTATCGCAGGTGGTGGTGCAGTACTTACGGATAGTAAAGAACAAGCAGTGTTATTTAGAAAATTAAGAAAGCATGGTGAACACGAAGTACTAGGATATAATTCTAAGATGCTTGGCATGAACGCTGACTTTATTGATTATAGATTATCTAAGATGGAAGGCTGGAACGCTAAGAGACAAGAGATTGCAGAGAAGTATAATGAGATAATGAGAATGTGTGAGGTTGTTATACAAGATCCAGGTGAAGAGTTACACCACACATATCATAAATATGTTGTAAGGTTTATGAGTAAAGATATCAGAGATACAGTAAAGGAAAAACTAGGGCAGATTCATTATGCTAAACCTATATCTGAACATCCGATGTATAACCACATTGAACATAGAAGCGATGATTGCCCAAATGCAAAAGAAATATGTGATACAATACTTACATTACCTATGCATCCATATTTGACAGACGATGAAATATCTGAAGTCACTAATACAATTATGATACTAGCATGACATTAGATATAGTAAGTGACAAGCTTGTCGTAATCGATGATATGGGTAATATGATTGAATGGGGTGATGAATCTATTATCACTTTATATCACAATATGAAGTCAATAATAGGTGATATAAATATAAGGGAAGAGGTAGAAGAAGTTGAGCCGATATATTCTTATATAGTAGAGAAAATATATACTATGCCAGATTATATAAAATGGAATGATACTGAATTTAAAGAGAAGCCTAAGCAAAAACTACTCATAGCATTTAACAGATTTATATATGATAAAATTAATTGACGTACAGAATAACTATTTAGCAATAGACTTCTTTTTGACAATGACCTGTAATAAGGATTGTCATTACTGTACTAGCTATACTCTAGAACAAAGAAACCTAACGGTTGACATGGATTTCTTAAGGAGTACCTTATACTATTTAAGAGATTATAAAGTAAGATGTAACCTACTCGGCGGTGAGCCTGGGTTAGTAAAGAACTTAGATGAAGTCATTGCAGAAATCAAAAGCAATCCCAATCATGTATGTGAAGTATTATCTAACTCAACGGTTAGAAGAAGATACCCACAAGTGTTAACAGATCCTGATATAATATATGTTGAGCATATGATATTAGATTTTTATGACCACGAAATCACATTGCTAGGCCCTAAGTCATACAAATATCATCAAGAGAATGATATGAATAATTATAACTTAGTGATTAAGACACCTAACTTTGAGAAGTACAAGCATCTATATCCTGAAGCAATGGAACAATTAGATAATAAGAATACGTTATGGAAAGACTTTAATGGTAGAGCACCTAACTTTGGTGAGATACAGATAACAAAGCAAGCAGCCGAGATAGATAGGAAGATGTGTGCAGCCTTTCCTATGGTACCTGTTATAAACTTTGAGAATAAGAACCTAGTACATTGTAGTAAGAAGTTTGCGAACAATGCAATCACCTCTAAAGAATTTGACATAACTCAAGAGAATATAGATAAGATGATGAACTTCAGATTATTTAAGTACGAGAACTATTGTAAGACATGTACAGAATATGTACAACCGAAAGGCCATTTTAATATTAAAAAATATGCGAGCATACTAAATGACTAAGATTAAAGCAGTAGCGTTAAACCTACATGATCACAATACATATGATGGAGTGTGGCATAACCAAAGAGAAAGAGAGACACGATTTAAGCATAACTTACCTTATCGTACAGAAGCTTATGCTCATCAATCAGATGTATTAAACCCTAGTGACTATAAACTTAATGATAAATTCACTAAAGAATATTTTGTAACACCTGATGAAGGTGTCTTAGCATTTACATATACCTACGGTGGTGTAAGAATGTCTAAAGAAGAATTACTTGAAACAGTTTTAAAAGGTCATGATGAGATATTTGATTGGGAACCTACACACTTGTGGGATCATTATCACAAAGATCAAATATACTTTATAGATCATCATCAATCACATGCCACATATGCATTTATGAATTCAGGCTTTGAGCAATCAGACTGCTTGGCTATCGATGGTATTGGTAATAGATACAGATGTTGTTTCTTTGATAAAGATGGAAAGATGACAGACCTAAGTGATGTATTACCTATTGGTTGGTTATGGAATCACATGTCAAACCTAACAGGATTCGGTACATTAGGTGCAGGTAAACTCATGGGGCTATCTGCTTATGGTAGAAGGAATGATTACTTCTATGAAATATTTGAAACAATCCTTGCTGGTCCAATAACAGAAAAGAAGCAAGAGAAGTTTGAAGAATATATTGATTTGAAAAGATATAGGAAAGAAGACTTAGCACATACTCTTCAGATATTTACAATGGATAAAATAAAAGAATTTGTTTATCCGATGAAAAGCTGTGACAATCTTTGTGTTGCTGGTGGTGTATCTTACAATGGATATATGAATGAAGAGTTTACTAAAGTGTGGACAAATGTTTATGTCCCACCTGCTGTAGGTGATGAAGGTCAAGCTATCGGTGCATATCAACATGCTGACTATGTATTAAATGGTAACAAGCATAGAGCAGGAACATATATTGGTAAAGCCTATGACTTCAGGCCTAGTGTAGAAGAAGGTTTTGAATGGGGTTATAATGAATTGTTCTGGCAAGCTCTTGATGTAAAAACAATTGCTAATGAAATTGCTGATGGCAAAACAATAGGTTGGTTTCAAGATGAATCTGAGAGTGGCAATAGAGCATTAGGCAACAGAAGTATCTTAGCAGATCCACGTAATCCTGATATAAAAGAAATTATTAATAGTTCAATTAAAATGAGAGAAGACTTTAGACCATTTGCTCCTGCTGTAATGGAAGAACACTATCAAGAATACTTTGATACTAATCAGCCATCTCCATACATGTCAAGAATTATGCCGGTTATATCTGATAAGATTCCTGGTGTTACACACGTTGATGGAACAGCAAGAATACAGACAGTGAGCATGGATCAAAACGTAAAGTTCTGGAATCTTATTAATGAGTTTCGTAAAGTAACAGGTATACCTATGTTATTAAACACTAGCTTTAATTCACAAGAACCTATTGTAGAAAGTCCAATGCATGCTATCAGAACCTTTAGAGAATCAGCTATAGATATACTAGTAATTAACGAATGGATGTTAATTAAAAAAGTTGAAGGCGATGGCTGGAGTTAATGAATAACAATTTTAAATTAAAGCCTTACGAAGATTCTAAACTTGAAGTTAGTAGAGATGATTTAGTATTCATTAAGAATATAATGAAGCTATCTAATACAGATGATGTAAACTTTAGTTTGCTTGATAATGTATTTAATGCAATGGAACATGATACCATATATAGATCTGATATCATTGATTCATTTAGTTATAATCAGATGCAATCAAAATCATTAATAGTTAAACACTTAAATGATCTCAATCTTTTAAACAAAGATACCGAAGTTGTTATATGGGGTTGTTGGTATGGAAGTATTATTATACCATTGCTACATGATAAGGTTAAAAAGATTACAGCAATTGATACGGATAGCCAAGCTATTACAACTGGTGAGAATAGAATACTTGCTGGTTACGATAACGTTGAATGGATAACAGCTAACGTCTTTGATGACTATAGAGATATGTATGATACTGCTGACATCTTTATTAATACCTCGTGTGAACATATGCGTCCAATGAAATGGTGGGGACCGAAAGGCCCTAGAGGAGATCACAATTGGTTTAAAGAATGGAATGGAAAGTACCAGCATAATGATAAGTTATGGCCAGTTTATAAAGAAGCCTGGTGGGATAGAGTTAAACCTACTGCTCACTTTGCCTTTACCTCTAATGATATGGATGCTATCGAGGGTCATACTAATTGTGTGCACAGCATAGAAGAGTTTAAACTACAACTACCACCCCGGTCAGAAGTGCTGATAGATGATGCTTTGGTAGACGACAGAGGTACCAGATACATATTAATAGGAAAGGTATGAAAAGAATAATATATAGTATCTACGTTGACATACCAGCGGCTGAACACTATGGCACCACAAGTAAAAGCAAATGGGATACTGAAGAGAAAGCAGAGATCACTGTTGATGCTTTTAAAATACACTATGACAGATTAAAGCAATGCAAATTAGATTACGCTAAACGTATAGGTGTACCATTTAAAATGTATGAATACGATAATCGATATAGAGAATTCGAAAAGAAATTTACAGAAGACCATCCTGAAGTAACTGGATATGAAGTAATAAACTTTTATAAGATCCATGTGCTTGAACAGTTATCACAGGGTTATGACGAGATTCTATACCTAGACTTTGATGCTATACCTATGCCTAATGCAGATTGCTTCTTTGATCATCATGATCTTAGCAAGGGTATGTGTGTCTTAGATAATAATGATAAGATTGTTCATGATGTAAGAGCTAGTCAAAGTATACGTAGTCCATCAGCAAAGTATTATAATTGTCAAGCCATGTTATTAGATGGTGGTTATCATCCTAATAATGATGTAATCAATACTGGAATTATCCTTGCTACTAAAGAACAGGTAAAGCAGCTAGATTACTTTGGTCATTTTAGAGAGACAATGGATCTCATGACAGCATTAAGAAGCGATCAATATAGAGAAGCTAATGTATACCCTGAAAATATTGTTGATATGTTTCGATATGATAATGAAACAATCTTCTCATACAAAATAAAAGTAAACGCAGTTCCTGTACAATGGCTTAGTCCTACATGGCATTACTTCTTTGACAATCAAAAGTTCGTTCCTGGATACGCAAAGGTAGTACACGCAATCTGTAAAGACTTTGATTGTGTATGGCGAAGATACGATGCTTAAGATATGTACGGTATACTATAACGATCAATATACTCCTGACTATGTAGGTAAGCTATATGATAGTATAAGAAGGAACTCATCTATTCCATTCCAATCTGTATGCATAAGCGATGATCCTAACGTTGAAGCTGATATAGTACTACCATATAATCACTATGACAAAGTTAAAAAGCATTGGCATAAACTAAAATTCTTCTCTTCACACTTTGGTTACCAAGAACCAGGGGATGATATCATAATCATGGATATAGATCAAGTGATCACGAGCAACGTGGATGATCTCATAGGCCATCCAGTGCATGATAACGAATTAGTTACTTATGGTATATGGTGGAGATCTAAGCTGCATACAAACGGTGGATTCTATAAATTCAAATCTGGTTCTTTAGAATATGTATGGGATGACTTCATTGAGAATCCTGAGTATTGGCAAATGCATTACTACAATGAAAGAGAAGTACACTTCCCATACTATGGTGAACAGAACTATGTTAACTGGAGAACAGACGAACATAATATAACATTAACTAAAACACCACCTCAATGGATAGGTAAATGTGATATCGATATTAAAGAAGATACTATAAACAACAGAATATATAATGAAAAATTTGGTGGTTATATGTTTATGGACAATGTAAATACTGACATTAAGGTGATACATTTTACAGGTCCAGGTAATACTATACACAAGAATCGTAATGGATGGATTAAGGATTACTGGAAATGAGAAGAATAATATGTTGTAGATTCGGTGATAAGTTTACTCAATGGCATGTTGATAACTTAAAGCATATGATAGACACTTACTCAGGTATAGAATACGATGAGTTTGTAGTTATCGAAGAAGACCTATATGGTAATTGGTATAATAAATTTCAGATGTATGATAAGTTTAGGGATGGTGAGAATCTTTATTTTGATTTAGATATGATTATCTATGGTTACCTACCTGATCTATTTAGAGAGAAGTTCACCTTACTAGATGATAAATGGTGGAGAGAACCTGCACATACACCTCTAAACTCTTCTATCGTTTCTTGGACAGGAGATGTATCTTATATCTGGGAGAAGTTTTGGCCGTACGCTGATGCCTATATGAAACAATATAGCAAAGGTAGTGATGAGTGGTATTATAAGGAAATGGAATACGAGATGTATAATCCAGTGTGTCCGAAGTTTAATATCAAAGAACGTGATCCTAACTTCAATGTGTGCACCTTAGGTCAGATGCACCATATACTTGAAGAGGGTTGGACCGGTTGGTGGTCACCCTACTTACTTAAGTCTTAGCCTTCAGTATTAACTGGAGAGAACTTCCAAGATGTAGCGTTATCCGCTGCAGCTAATTCGTTCGTTGGAGCCTTCTTGATATACATTGTTTCGCCTGAAGCCATACAAACAGTACCAATCAAAGCACCTTTAGAAGCAGTATGCAATTCTAAGTTAGATGCACTACCTGCGACAACCTTTACCGTTGAAGATAAACCAACATTGTTTCCGTTAGATGCATGTGAAGCTACTGTAGCTCCTAATATTTCTACGATCGTTGCCATTATTTTTTCCCCTTAGTTGTTGCTTCTGTTCCCTTAGCCGCTGCAATCTTCTTAGCAGCTGCAGTTTTCTTAGCAGTTGTAACAGCGGTTGCTTTAGCAACAGTTGCAGGTCTCTCATGAGGCTTCAATTTGTTTTCAGCTATAATCTCAGACTCTTGTTTGTCCAATGCTTTAGTAACAGCTACTGGATCTATTGTTCCAGGAACATCAGCATCAGTTGATCTTACGCCAGTAATTTCAAATGCATACTTTAGGATCTCGATCTTATGTTGAGCTTTTCTTAAAGCAGTTTTTGCTTCAACGTTTTTGCTCTCTCTAATCTCTTGTAACTCAAACAATGCAAGCTTAAGTGCAAACAAATGATCTTCGTTTTCCATGTTAGTAAAAATTGATTCAACTACAGTAGGAAACATTTTAGTTTTAGATAAACTAACTTCTTGATCTAGTAAACCACTGTCCTGCATGATAGCCTTGGCAGTCTGTATGAAAGCTTCACTCTCTGCTTTCTTAGTATTCCAAGTCTCTTCATGAAGTTGATCCATAGAAACAAGTGTCATTAATTGTTTAAAGTCTGCTTGCTCCTCGTCTGCCTCAATAATATAAGGGGTTAAATCTTTTTCTCCAGTATGATCCATGTTGATTAGAACTTCAATGTTCTTTCTCTCATTATCAATGAAGTGTGCAGAGACAAATGTCTCTTTATTAATCATCATTATGCTTTCCTCGCTTTTAAGTAGTATGTTGAAATTGTTGCCGCTGAACCAGCCGGAAACTCTTGAGTTCTATAATCATCTCCACCAACTTCTCGTTGGGCATATGTTGAACCATTTAGTTTAGTATTAACCATACCAGTACCTAAGTTAGTACCTGAACCACCGATAGCATAAACAATCTTATGTGAATTTAAGTTTACTGCTACATATCTAATCATCTCTTTCATAATAGCATCAAACTGTGCTTCTGTGTATTCTCTAATATTCTGGTTACTATCAATGTAACATGGTTTAACAGTGTAATCAGTTTCAGAACCAGTATTTCTATGAAGGTAATAGTTAGTTATAGTAGTTGGTTGATCTTGTGTTTCAGTAATACCACCCGCACTATATGCTCCAGCATTTGCACGTGTATCCGTAAATACTGCAGTTGAAGAAACGTTAGTATATCCAGATGGAGCTGATGTAGAGTTACTTATTTGATATGGTAGTGCCGCAATAACTGCATCGACAAGAGTATCTGCGTATGTATCAAACATCTCCTGAGGAGTCATAGCTTGAATGTTACCATTATTATTCCAAACTGGAAATCTAATATTATTTGAATCATTAAACGTTAATGAACCAGTATTTGTTGATGTTATCTTGTCATATGCTACAGTTACAGTTGATACGTTAGGTGTATCTCCCGCAGAGCGAAAGCTATTTGCATGTGATGTGGCTCCACCAGCTTGAGTTCTTGTATCACTCATAGCATCTAGGGTACCACTGCTACCAACTTGTGTTAAGAGTACAGATTGGTCTGATAAATAGAGGTATCGAGCTCTATTTATAATTGCCGTTTTATGGGCACTCGACATCTCCTTTAAGTTATTCGAGCTAATGTACATTGGTGTTCTTGCTGACATAGTTTAGTCCTGTTGTATAAGTCTATTTATACCCACTTTAAGGGTAAAGTATAAATAGACATGTTAATATTATGCTCCCGCGCCGTGTACTGTTTTCACAGTTGAACCCGCTGCATTGATAATCAATAATGTTGATAATGATTTCAACTCAGCTGAACCAACAGCATCATTAGCTATATGCTCTTCATCTATAGAATCAGCTGCATAGTGCTCAGAGTTAATAACGTTATCACCAATCTTAGCTGCTGTTACACAGTCTGCTGCCAAATGAGAAGCATCAACTGAACCATCAACTAATTCTGATGAATCAACTGAGTTAGCTGCCATTTCACTTGTACCGATAGCATTTGCTGCTATCTGAGTAGCTGTAATTGTATCATTAGCTATATGAGCTGCATCAATACTTCCTGCTGCGTAGTGTTCTGAATTGATAGCATCATCTGCAATCTTTGATCCGTCAACTGAATCAGCTGCTAGGTGACTGCCATCGACAGAACCATTAACTAACTCACTAGAGTCGACACTGTTTGCTGCCATTTGAGTAGCAGTAATAGTACCAGTTGCTATATGAGCTGCATCGATTGAACCGTTTACATAGTGTTCACTATCAATTGAATCATCAGCGATCTTAGCACCGTTAACAGAATCTGCTGCTAAGTGACCATTATCAACTGAGCCATTAACTAATTCACTTGAGTCAACAGAGTTTGCAGCTAATGCAGCTGCATCAACTGAACCTGCTGCATAGTGAGCAGTATCAATTGAACCGTCAACATACATATCAGAATCAATAGAGTTGTCTGCCATCAAGGCTGCTGTTATTTGATCATTAGCGATGTGAGCTGTATCAATTGAACCATCGACATAAGCCTGAGAGTCAACAGAGTTTGCAGCCATTTTAGCTTCAGTAACTGAGTCACTAGCCAATGCAGTTGCATCAACTGAACCAGCAGCATAATGTTCCGCATCAATAGAATCTGCAGCAATATGTTCTGAGTTAATAACATCATTTTGTATGTTATCACCATCAATACAATCCGCAGCAAGCATCGCATGTTCTACGGCACCTGTTTGAATTGTTGCAGCTGCACTAAAGTTTGCACTACCATCAAAGTTAGTTGATGTTATTACAACATCACCTGAAGTAGTAAATGCTCTTGCAGTATGAAGTTTAGTTGCAGTAGCAGCTTGACCAGTTAAATCACCTGTTACAGCACCTTCAAGGTTTGCAACTAATGTACCAACTGCATAGCCTGTACCAGAAGTGTTAACTGTTGTAGTAGGTTGTGCTTGGTTGTCTTTAAATAGTTTCCACTTACCTGAATCAGAAGCATCACGATATATACCACCATAAAGATCTTGTGAACCTGATGTATCATACAGTCCATAGATACCGATATCAACTGCATCAGCTGAACCATTGTTCGTAGCTAATTCAATTAATGGATCAGCAACTTCGATTGTTGTTGAAGATACACTTGTTGTAGTACCACTAACCGTTAAGTTACCAGCAATTGTTACGTTATCAGGTAAACCGATTGTGATCGTTCCTGAAGATTCAGCAACTGTAGTTTCATTAGAGGTTGCAGCAAAAGTAATCGTTGAACCCAAAGCCATAGCCGTAGAGTTTGAACCATCTGTAACTGTAATACCACTATTTGATAGTTTCGCATTAGCAATTGAACCTGCTAAGTGAGCATTATCAATTGCACCAGCAGCTATGTGTTCACTATTTATTACGTTGTCCGCAATAAAGCCAGCTGAGTTAATTGAATCAGCAGCAAAGTGTTCTGGATCGATTGCACCTGCAGCTATGTGTTCACTATTTATTACATTATCTGCAATAAAACTTGCAGAGTTAATAGCATCACCAGCAATATGTTCACTAGCGATTGCATCATCAGCAATTTGTGCACCAGTAACAGCATCCGCTGCTAGCTTAGCTGTAGTGACGTTAGCGTTTAGTATGTGTGCTGTAACAACAGCATCATCGATAATTGCATCAGTGTTAACTGAGTTAGCTGCTAAATGAGCTGCTAGAATACTATCATCAATATAAGCATCACTATTAATTGAGTTAGGAGCTAAGTGCTCTGCATCAATTGAATCAGCA
>Ga0308002_1000269_pt1 | contig 21021 bp, 21 predicted proteins | sample Neamet34_FD_203148 | JGI IMG/M metagenome (GOLD analysis project Ga0308002, IMG submission 203148) | Marine microbial communities from water near the shore, Antarctic Ocean - #34 | ecosystem: Environmental > Aquatic > Marine > Unclassified | place: Southern Ocean | collected 2014-06-06
TAAGTCATTTGCTAAATCTGTTAAGTTTAATGCAGATGACTACGTGTTTATTAGCTCTTATACACACCACCCATTCTACGAAGACTTTATTATTGAAGTACAAGACAACTGGATGATGAAGTCTGTTTACAACGTCCCTATGGACGAAATGATCGAGGTAATTGACCATGCATTGGTAAATGACTTCTCTATTGCTTGGGCTTCTGATGTATCCGAAAAAGGTTTTTCTTTTAGAGACGGTTTAGCTTTAGTTCCTTTAGACGGAGCTAAAATTAAGAAATCTGGAAAAGACAACAAAAACTTCTCAGATGCTGGTTCTGCTAAAGAAAGTACTGTTTTTGAAGCTCCTTGCGAGGAAAAAGAAATCACACAAGAAATGCGTCAAAAAGCATTCGATAATTACGAAACTACCGATGACCACGGTATGCACATGACTGGGATTGTAAAAGACCAAACAGGAAAAAGTTACTATATCATCAAAAACTCTTGGGGTACAGATAACAACGACTGTGATGGGTACTTCTACGCTTCTCAAGCATTTGTAGAATACAAAACAATGGATATTATGTTGCATAAAGATGCACTTCCAAAAGCATTACGTAAAAAATTAGGAATTAAATAAGCTCTGTTTTTTTCATATACAAAAAAGCCTCTTGAATTTTCAAGAGGCTTTTTTGTGATCTTTTTTTTAGCTTAATTATTCAGTTCGTCCTTATTAGGGCTAGTTGTTAAAGAATGAAGCTCACTCTTAGGGTCTTTTGATTTTATAAAAGGAAAGAATAATTGTACCTGCCAAGGTTCTTTAATTTGATTCCATGCACCAAATTTAGTCGGATATTTTCGAGTGATTTTAGCAGTCCCAAAAATCACATCCCAAAAGAATAACATATTTCCAAAATTCCCATTTGGATGCGATATGCCGTCTTCATCTGTAAGTCCATGATGCGCAAAGTGCGTACTAGGAGTAGAGATGGTTCTCTCTATAATCCACGCAATGGGCTTTAAAATTCGGTATTTATACAAGATTCTATCCCATCTGGTTTCGCTGTGAGCTAATAGGATGATAATCAGCTTTAAAGGAAGGTAAATAAGATAAGTTGTTCCCATGCCCATGAAAATTAAAATTGCAGAAAACCATATACCAGGCATTAATACGTAGTATAAAACGGCATTTCTATAGGTAACCAAAACGCCCATTTCCTCCACAACGTGATGGGGTCTGTGGAGTTTCCACATCGTTTTGTTTACATGTGATAGTCTATGCCACCAATACTGTGTTAGATCATCTAAAATTAAAAATGCTGCAAAGTGTAGCGCAACAGAAGATTGTTTGAAGTAATGCTCTAGCTCTAGAAAGTAAGTGTCCAAAATCCAAAAGCTACAAATAAATATTGTGGGTTGTATTAGTGTAGGTAAAATAGCGAGACTGACAAGCTCTACTGTATAGTCATTTCTCGTTCTTTTACTGTTAAAATATAAACCACCTAATGCCTCAACTATCCCTAGACTTAATAATACTATTGTAGGAATAATTTTACTTAGAATAGGGTCGTACATTTTTGCAGTCTAAATTTGTATTTGAAAATCAATGGACTAAACTAATCAAATTATTTTCACCACGTCTATTTTCATGCTTCATCAATACCATAAAAAGAAGTTTACCTTTGTGACTTAAACACACTCCATGAAACTATTTCGATTTATCGCTTTTTTAGAAGGGTTATCCTATTTACTCCTTTTGTTTATTGCAACACCTATAAAGTATATTTTAGATGACCCTAGTTATGTGAAATTACTTGGTATGCCGCATGGAATGTTGTTTGTGGCTTACATTGGCTTAGCAATTTTTATGAGTGCAAATAAAAAGTGGAATCTTAAAACGACTTTTATTATTCTTCTGGCATCAATTCTACCTTTAGGTACTTTTTATATCGATAAGAAGTATTTAAGAGATTAGTTTAAAAACGTGTATTATGGAATTGAATAATCAGGAAATACACCAAATGGGGATGAACCATGTGGGGAAACATCTAGAGCAAAACGGCTTTGAGTTTTTGGCTGTTAAAAGCGAATTTGGACAATCTCCACAATTTGTTTGTTTGAAGAATGAAAAGGAATTGTTTTTTGTGCTTGTACGCACAGTAAGTTTTCCAGAGGATCCTCAGAATTATAATGGAGCTTGGATGGAGAAAATGAAAAAGCACGCTATCGAGAAGAAAGCGCGCCTTTTGTATGCGGGTGTTGGCTTAGCCGACAGTTCTAATATGATGACTAAACTAGTAAAAGGACAGGAATCCTTGGTAAACTATAAGGGTTTAGTAGAGATTGATTTAAACTCTAAAAAGTAGATTTAAATTCTGTTTGGAATTTTTGAAAGTCTTCTTGAGATTGAACTGTTAAATAGATATTCTCAGCAAATAATTTTAAGTACAACTCAATTTTATCTGGAGTTTGGTATCCTTTTATAGGTGCTATCACATTCATCTCCTCATCCATATAAATAATAGTAGGGTAAGAGTTTACGCTTAATGCACTTGCTAATTGGTGTTGACTATTACGTCCTCTAGCATTTGGCGTAAAGTCTGGGTTCTTGTAGGTATTACCTTTAAAAGTAACATCTGCTCCACCTTCTGCATCAAATTTTATTGCGTAAAAGTTTTCATTTACATACTTAATAACATTAGCGTTTGTAAAAGTGTTTTTCATCATCATTTTACAAGGACCACACCACGAAGTGTAAACATCCATAAGTACTTTACGTGGTGCTTTTTGTTGTAATGCAGCAACTTCTTCTACAGTACGCCAGTGTATTTTATCGCTTTGTGCGAAAGTTAGTGTCGACAAGCAAATTACTGCGACTAATAAAGAGAGTGTTTTTTTCATTTTGGTATATTCTAAGGCTCAAAACTACAATTATTATTCCATTGTAGTTTAAGTTACATGTTTTACGTTAACGATTGAAATAAATTACTTAACGCCGTGCATTAATTTCTTTAATAATGGATTTAAAGTCATTACTAATATTCCTGCTACTGTAGGTACAATAGTAAAGATTAAGAAGAAAGTTGATAAACTGTATTCGTTGGTAATATGTTCTATTTGTCCACCTAAAACAGCTGCTAGCTTATTTCCAATAGCAATTGCTAAATACCACATTCCAAACATGAAAGCAATCATACGTGGCGGAACTAATTTAGACACATACGAAAGTCCTACTGGCGATAAGCATAACTCACCTAGTGTGTGGAAAAGGTAAGCTAAAATTAACCAAACCATACTCACTTTTATACCGGCTTCAATTCCGTAAGCTCCGAAAGCCAAGAAACCAAATCCTGCTGCCATTACAATTAATCCTAATCCGTATTTTACAGCTGCTGATGGATTGTATTTTGACTCCCACCATTTAGAAACCGAAGAAGCAAAAGCAATAATGAAGAACGAGTTTAAAATACTAAACCAAGAAACAGGGATTTCTGTATTGTCTGACATAAAATCTCTTCCTAGCATCCATAAAGCTACTGCCCATACACCAGCAAAAGTTATAATTAGTACAATGTTAGATGCAGGTATTTGCTTCCAAGTTTGTTTTCCTAATAAGAATAATACATACGATATTATAGCCAATGGTATTATCGTTAACAATGTGTTTACGATTTTAAAAATCATGGCAGAATCACCTACTAAAGTTCTATCTACAGAATCACGTGCAAATAAAACCAAAGATGAAGCACCTTGCTCAAATGACAACCAGAAGAAAACGGTGAAGAATGCAAAGATTATTACTGCAATCATTTTGTCTCTAACAATAGGGTCGTATCTTAAAATACGTGATATAACCATGTATAAGAAAGCTGCTAAAGCAAATAAAACCATTATATATTGACCTTCTAAAATATCGGTATTTGCAAAAGCAAACATATCGAAGTTTGCGATTTTAGACATAGGATCGTTAATAGCATAACCTAAACCTATAACAGAAGAAAAACCAATTAAGATTTTATCGAGCATTGTAAATGGATTTCTTGTATCGCTATCTAAAGGATCTACAACTTTTTCCACTTGACTCATTGCTAGTTTAGAAGGTATTTCTCCGATAGAACCAAATAGAGGTTTAGCCAGCCAAAATTGTAATGTTCCTAAAAGCATGAAAATACCTGCTAATCCGAATCCATAAGCCCATCCAATTTTTTCACCTAAATACCCACAAAGCATCATTCCAAAGAAAGCACCAGCGTTTACACCCATATAAAAAATAGTATAAGCTCCATCTTTTTTCTCAGGTACATCTTTATACATTTCAGAAAGAATAGAAGTCATGTTTGGTTTAAAGAAACCTGTTCCTATAACCAATAAGCCAAGTCCAACATAAACCCAAAAATGAGTTTCTATAGCCATGGCAGCATGTCCTAAAGTCATGATAATAGCACCGATTACAACTGCCCATCTATAGCCTAATAATTTATCGGCCATTAATCCACCAAGAATAGGTGTGAGGTATAGTAGCATAGCATACGTTCCATAAACAGCAGCAGCTTCTTCTATTTCCATTCCAAAACCAGGATTGTCCGATCCAATAGCAGCCGTTAAGAAAATTACTAAAAGTATTCTCATTCCATAAAACGAAAAACGTTCCCACATTTCTGTAAAAAACAAAACAAAAAGTCCTGCTGGATGTCCGAGTACATTAGACTTAAAAAAGTCGTTGCTTGTAGTATTCATAATAAGTTTGTTTAAAATAGAAAAGCCTCTCCTTTTAAGGAGAGGCTTTTAATAGTTATATATTTAGCTCAACTCTACTTCGTTGTCTTCAGCACCGTGTGTCATTGCTTTTAATTTCTTAAGTAATGTAAGGATTAACAATCCGAATATTACACAGAAAACAGCAATTCCAGTAAAGATGACAAATTCGCCTAATTCAGCTGCAGATTCACCAAGTAAACCTGCTAGTTTATTTCCAAAACCAGTCATGGCAAAATAAATACCCATCATAATAGAACCGTATTTTACAGGGGCTAATTTAGTAATGAAGGATAAAGATACAGGAGAAGCACAAAGCTCTCCAATTGTGTGGAATAAATACGCAAATACCAACCAGTACATTGCAGACTCTCCATTAGCTTCAAACTGTGCAGAGGCAGCAGTCATAAATAAGAAACCTAATCCCATAATCATAGTACCAATAGCCATCTTAAATAAAGAAGATGCTTCTTTGTTTTTACTAGATCGCTTAACCCAGTAACCTGCAACGGTAGTACCTAATAAGATAATAAAGGCAGCATTTAAAGATTGGAATACAGAAGCTGGAATAGTCATTCCTGCAATTACTCTATTCGTTTTCTCTAAAGTATAAATGTTCATTAAACCACCAGCTTGCTCAAAAGCACCCCAGAAAACTATAACGATTAAGAAAGAAAGTAAAAGAACGACTACTCTGTCCTTTTCAATTTTTGTAAGTGGTTGATCGTATTTAGCTTTCGCCTCTGGATCAGAAGTGTGTCTTAATAGATTACCCACTTCAGAAAGGTGTTTTTGTCCAGCCATATAAACAACTTGACCTAATAACATTCCAATTCCGGCTAAACCGAAACCATAGTGCCAGCCATAAAGCTCTCCTATTACACCTACAAGTAAACTAGAAAGAAATGCTCCGATATTAATACCGATATAGAAAATCGTAAATCCTTTATCTCTTCTGCTATCACCCGGTGCGTATAATCCACCTACCATAGTAGAGATATTTGGCTTTAATAAACCAACACCAGCAATAATTAAACCAAGACCAGAGTAAAATGCCCACATTTCTTCAACTGCTAAAATACCATGCCCCACACAAAGTGTAAGTCCACCAATTAAAACAGATTTCTTTTGCCCTAAAAATCTATCCGCTATCCATCCACCAGGAATAGAAGCTACATAAACCAACATCGTGTACCATCCGTACAAAGCTAAAGCTTCTCCAGTAGTCCAACCTAATCCTGGATTATCTCCTGTAGTTTGTGTTACTAAATAAAGGACTAAAATAGCTCTCATACCGTAGTAAGAGAAACGCTCCCACATTTCTGTGAAGAACAATACAAATAGCCCTTTAGGGTGTCCGAATAATTCGTTGTCTTTTGTCATTAGTGGTTTTTTTATATAGAAAGTTCGAAAATAGGAAAAATTTATGGACTATAAGTTCTCCTTAATGAAATTGGTCATTTTAGTAAACAAATGCAATCTGGTATAACCGCCATAAATTCCGTGATTTTTATTTGGGTAAATAAATAGGTCGAATTGCTTATTTGCATTAACCAAAGCTGTGGTCATTTCCATAGTGTTTTGGTAATGAACATTATCGTCTGCAGATCCATGGATTAGTAAGTACTTTCCTTTTAGTTTTTCCACATGATTTATTGGAGAGTTGTCGTCGTAACCAGAAGCATTTTCTTGAGGTGTACGCATATAACGTTCTGTATAAATAGAATCGTAGTATCGCCAGTTGGTTACTGGTGCTACTGCAATAGCCATTTTAAAATCGTCTGCTCCTTTTAATAAACAAAGCGAAGACATATATCCTCCGTAGCTCCAACCGAAAATTCCAATTCTAGATCCATCTACAAAAGGTAGTTTGGCTAGGTAACGGTTCGCTTCAATTTGATCATGTGTTTCTAGTTTACCTAATTGCTGATACGTACATTTTTTAAATTCTGCACCTCTAGCACCAGTTCCACGATTATCTACACAGGCTACAATATAACCTTGCTGCGTAAGCATTTGGTACCATAAAAAGTTTGAACCACCCCAAGCATCGGTTACTTGTTGCGAACCAGGACCTCCGTATAAATACATAAACACAGGGTATTCTTTTGTTTCGTCAAAATCGTGTGGTTTCATCATCCATCCGTTAAGGTTTATACCTTCGGTAGTTTCAAAATTAAAGAACTCCTTTGTACTCAAAGCATAATTGCCTAGCGTTTCGTTTAAAGTAGCATTGTCTTTTAGAGTACGTACTTCTGTTCCTGTAGCGTTAAAAAGGCTAAAGTTATAAGGAGTATTAGCATCAGAATGTTGATTGATAAAGTATTTGTAGCTCGAACTAAATGTAGCTGAGTTGGTTCCCATTTTGTTTGTGAGCATTCTTTTGTTTCGTCCGTTTAATTGAACCGCATACACATCTCTGTTCATTGCACTGCGTTCGGCAGAGGCAAAATATACCGTATTGTTAGTTTCATCAACTCCATAGAAATCGGTTACCTCGTAATTTCCTTTTGTGATTTTACGAACTTGTTTTCCATTTAAATTGTATAAGTAGATATGGTTGAAACCCGATTTTTCACTCGTCCAAACAAAATGATCTCCATCGTTTAAGAAAGTCAAATTGTTAGTTACATCAATATAAGCATCATCTGTTTCTGTGAAAATCGTTTTAGCAGATCCATCGTTTGCATTTACTAAAATGAAATCTAAATTATTTTGATGGCGATTCATTCTTTGTACCGAAAGTGTATTTTCGTCTTTGGTCCATTTTATACGTGGGATGTAAAACTCTTCTTCAGTTTCTATAGCAGCTTCAACTATTTTGTTAGTTGCTACATCGTAAATAAATATTTCTACTGTAGAATTTGCTTCTCCAGCTTTAGGGTATTTAAAACGATTTTGATTTGGGTACAAAGCCGAGAACATATCCATGCTAAATTCTGGAACCGCTTCTTCGTTGAATCTATAAAAAGCAATTTTTGTTCCCTTAGTATTCCATTGAAAGCCATTATCGAAAGCAAATTCCTCTTCGTAAACCCAGTCTGTAGCACCGTTAATGATCTTATTCATTTCTCCATCAGTAGTTACTTGGATTTCAGAATTTGCTTTTAAATCTTTTATAAAAATATTGTTATTTCTTACAAAAGCAACTTTAGAAGCGTCTGGAGAAAACTGAGCTAGTCTTTGTTTTCCAGTAGATAATTCTAAAACATTTTTAGTTTCTCGCTCGTATATATAATACTTAGAACGTGTAGAATGGCGGTAAATAGATTCTGTTTCTGTAGGAAGTAAAACCTTTTGCTCATTCTTACTAAAGCTATAATCGTCAAAACTAATACCTTCTAGGTCTTTAGAATCTACTATTGTAGAAATAGAATCACCTGTTTCGTAAGCATACTCTGTAATATATACATTTTCGTTTCCATAGTTAAGAGAAGAGTAATGTACACCATCGTTCATTGAGTTTAAACCCCAAACCCTTTCAGCCGAAAAAGTTCTGCCCGCCCAAATTTCTTCGAGCTGAATTATTTTTTCTTGTGCAATACTACTCTGTGCCAATAAGATACTTACAAATGCTGCTAAGGTAAATTTGATTTTCATCCTGTTTTTTTTTGATCGTAATTTATAATTCAACAAATATAATAAAATTGCTAAGTATCCCTTAATACTAAATGCTTTTGAGGGATTAAAATAATTTTAATGAAATTTACTTGCACACGAGTTAGTGTTTACTAACTTTGCGGTATGAATTTCACTAAACGACAAATAGAAATTATTCTTGCAGCTACTCATTTAATAGGTGAGAAGGGCTTACAAAACCTAACCACCAAAAATTTGGCAAAGGAAATTGGTTTTTCCGAACCTGCATTATACCGTCATTTTAAAGACAAAACAGAGATTATTTCTTCGGTTTTGGTGTATTATAAGTACGAATTACAACAGGGAATACAATCGGTTACTTCAAATAAAACGAATGCCTTAGAGAAAATTGAAGCTATAGTAGCATTTCAGTTTGCTCATTTTACAAAACATCCTGCTGTAATAATGGTTATATTTTCTGAAACCAGTTTTCAATACAACAACAGTCTTTCTAAAGTTGTAAAAAGTATTATGGAAGAAAAGGAGCATGGTTTAATGAAAATAATTGAATCTGGTCAACTAAATAATTCTATTCGAAAAGATATTTCTCCTCAGCAATTAGCTAATTTAATTATGGGAAGTATGCGCTTAACTGTACTGCGCTGGCGTTTATCTAATTTCGAATTTAACTTAAATTCAGAAGGGAAATTAATCCAAGAAACGCTAAAATTAGTACTCAGTAATTCTTAAAAAAATTTGCACTTAAAAGTTAGTGCTTACTAACAAAACAACGAGATCCATGAAAAAATTCACCCACATTGTATTAAAAAATTACCGTTTGGTTTTGGTATTTATACTACTCGGAACCCTAGGGAATTTGTATTCTATAAAGCAAAACTTTGCCTTAGAAACAGATTTAGAAACGTATATGCCAAAATCGCATCCTGCATTTATATTCAGCGATAAGGCAGAAGCACAATTTGATATTCGAGATGCTATATTAATAGCATTTAACGATCCCAGCGGAATTTACAATCCTACAACTTTCAAAAAAATAAAAGACCTTACAAAAGCAATACAGAAATTGGAGGTTGTAGATAATAAGGATGACGTGCTTTCTTTGTACACCGCAGACAATATTAGGGGGGAGGACTCGGGATTAGAAATAGAGCCCTTTTTTAAACGCATACCAAAAACAGATTTACAATTTAAGCAAATAGCCGAAAATGTACGCTCTAACGAGATGGTGTATAGACGTTTGGTTTCGGAAGATGAGAAGTCAACTTTGATCTTTACAAAAATTAAGGACAATAGTTTTTCTGAGGAACTCTACGAGGAGATTTTGACTTTAGCAAATTCTTATGAAGGTGATGGATTAGAAGTGTATGTTGCTGGGCAACCTATTGTAGAAGGGACCATGGCGATACTCATGCCTAAAGACATGAAGAAGATGTTTCCATTGGTTTTGCTCTTAATTTTTGTGGTTTTAATTCTGGTACTTAAATCATTTAAGGCGAGTGTAATTTCTATGATGGTGGTAATTCTATCGTCTATTTGGACTTTTGGATTGATGTTAGGTTTGGGAATTCCAATTTATGCTCCAAGTTCATTAATTCCTGTAATGCTAATTGCTATTGGTGTTGCCGATGCCATTCATATGTTTAGTCACTTGCAATTGCAAACTAAAGTACACCGTAATTGGACTAAAACACAGTTGATAGAAAACATGAATACAGAAATGTTTAGCCCTGTACTTATGACTTCGGTTACTACTGCTGTTGGGTTTTTATCCTTACTGAGTTCTGATATTATTCCCATTAAATATTTTGCCGCTTTTACAGCTTTCGGAGTAATTATGGCGATGTTGTTTTCTTTTATTCTTATTCCTGCTGCTTTAAACCTGGTGGGATTACCAAAATCAAAACTTTCAAATAAATCAAAATCGAACACATTTAGTGATAAGTCTAAACTTTTAGCGGTTAGTCTTGTAGCTCATAAAAAAATTGTTTTTGTTTCCACAATTCTAGTTCTTTTGTTCTTTGGTTTTGGAATGTCTAAAGTGTGGATAAACTCTAGTTTCTTGGCAAGGTTTCCCGATAATAATCCGCTAGTTACTACAGATGCTTTTGTGAATGACCATTTTTTAGGAACAACCACCATTAACGTGATTTTAGAATCTGAGGAATCTGGTAAATTTAAAAATGCGGACGTTTTAAATTTATTAGACGATTTAGCTATAGATGTTGTTAGCCAAAACGAGAATGTAGGAGGTTCAATTTCATTGGTTGATTTTATCAAACGGATGAACAAGGTATTGAACGAAGACAGAGAAGAATTTTATGCTATCCCAGATGATAGTGACTTAATAGCTCAGTACTTATTGCTTTACGAAATGAGTGGTGGTTCTGACAAGCTTTGGGAAGTTGTGAATGAAGATTTTAACATGGCTAACTTACAAATTCAGCTTAAAAATGATAATTCTAAATCGCTTAATGCGACCTTAAACTCAGTAGAATTATATAGAGCTAAGTTTAAAGACTTGGGCGTAAACTTAAATTTTGCGGGTAGTGGTTATAAGGTTCTTGTATTTAACGATTTAATCCTCCAAGGACAGATTAGAAGTTTATTGTATTCCTTTTTAATTGTGGTGGTTCTATTAACGCTCATGTTTAGAAGTATCAAATTAGGATTAATTGCTACAATTCCAATTTTTATTACCACGGTAATTTCTTTTGGTGTATTGGGTTGGTTAAACATACCACTCGAAACTACCACGGCTTTAATTTCTAGTATTGCTATAGGAATAGGAATTGATTATGCTGTACACTTTATTGATCGCTATAAAATTGAAGCTTTAAAACACAAAAATAAAACGCTTGCTATACAGGAAACAATGGCACATTCTGGACGTGCAATTTCATTTAATGCTATTGTCGTGGTTATCGGTTTCCTCGTTTTAACCTTGTCTGCATTTAAGCCTAACATCGCTTTAGGGGCAATTATTTCACTAAACATGTTCACCAGTTTTATAGCTACTATCAGCATTATGTTCATTGTACTATACGTGAGTAATGTATTTTTTAACAAACCATCTAAAACCAAATAATTATGAATAAATTAAGTCTAGTATTGAGCTTTTTACTTTTAAGTATAAGCACAGTAACAACTGCTCAAACGGCAAAAGAAATAGCTTATTTAGTATATAATAAGCAAAGTCCCTCAAATGGCGAGAGCGATATGACCATGACCTTAATAAATAAAAAAGGACACGAGAGGGTGCGGGTTTTACATCAGTATTTTATCGATTTAGAAGCTGTAGAAAAACAATTAATGTTTTTTAAATCCCCTGCTGATGTAAAGAATACTGCATTTATGAATTGGACTTATAATGAAGAAGAGGATAAAAATGACGACCAATGGTTGTATTTACCTGCCTTAAAAAAAGTAAAGAGAATATCAAACTCTAATAAAGATAACGATTTTATGGGTTCTGACTTCACTTATGAAGACATGGAAAAAAGAAGTCCAGAAAGAGATTCACATACTCTTGTCGCTTCAGAAATGTTTAATGGAGAAGCCGTTTGGGTTTTAGAAGCTATTCCGCTAGCAGAAGAACAGTATTCTAAAAAAGTAGCATGGGTTTCTAAAGAAAAATTAACACCTCTAAAGGTTGAGTTTTACGACGAAGATGAGGAATTACTGAAAACACTCTTTATAAAAGATATTGAAAATATGGAGGGATTCTGGATTGTAATAGATCAGGAAATGGTAAACCATCAAAACAAACACGCTACAAAAATTGGTTTAGAAAATATTGTCATCAATTCTGGTGTTCTCCCTTCTAAATTCACTCAACGCGAAATGCAAAAAGGACTCTAATGCAAAACAATATTCTAAAAGAGCTGACTTTCGATGGCGTAAAAACGAAGGTTTTAGTAGCGAACGATACAGGAAAACAAATCCTAATTTCTATAGAAGCTGGTTCAGACTTAAAAGAACATATTTCAGCTACCGATGCATCTATACTTGTGTTAGAAGGAAATGTAGTATTTAAAATTAACCAAAAAGAATACAGTATGATTGCCTTAGATATGTTTGCTTTCAAGAAAAATATAAAGCACGCTATTGTGGCTAGTACAAATTCTAAAATCTTATTAATCAGATGAAAAAGCAACTAAATAGTTCCGTATTCTTCAAATTAATGTTTGTTGTAATTACGGTGGTAAGTTTTTCTAATATGGCTTATGCTCAAGAGGAAAATCCCGTTCAGTTAAATGGTTTTGTTCGGAATTTTACAGGAGTATTATTTAACGAGTCTTTAGATTTTACAGGAAATAACAATGCATTAGATTTTACTATAAAAAAATCTACAAGCTCTATGGGTTTTAATGCCAATGCCTATGTATATCAATACCCAAACCAAGATCTTACATTTGGTTTACGCGAATTGTATGTAGATTTATTTAGTCCTAAAATGGATGTTAGAATTGGGAAACAACAAATTATTTGGGGGCAAGCAGATGGGGTTTTTATCACCGATATTGTAAGTCCAAAAAATTTGACTCAATTTTTACTTTGGGATTTTAATGAGATTCGTATGGGAGTAAATGCTCTTAAAATAAATCTTTACCCTAACGATTATCATAATTTTGAATTTGTGTGGTTGCCAAATTTCACACCTACTTTACTACCAGATTCAAAGTCTATTTGGAGACCAGAAATGACTTCTCCGGTACCTGTATCCTTTAATTATTCTGAGGTGTCTGTTCCATCAAACATAGAGAATTCTGAATTTTTTGCACGCTATTCTCTTTCTACTTCTAGTTTAGACTTACAGTTGATGTCTGCTTATACCTGGGATGACGACCCGAGTTTTCACAGCACTAAAATTATGGATAGTTTAATGCAACTGAGCTCTATAGTTTTGTCTCCTCAGCACCATAGATTAATGGTTTCGGGAGCTAGTTTTAATGCTTCTATATTCGATTTTGTACTTAGAGGAGAAATGGCCTTTTATAAAGATAAGTATTTTCAGTCTTCAAACCCATTGAGTACAGATGGACTCGAAAAAAAGAATTATTTAAACTATGTTGTAGGACTCGATAAATCTATTGGAATGTGGAAATTAAGTTCTCAGTTTATTCAGAAAGTAATTGTAGATCACAATGATTATTTACTTAGTGATGCGAACGATAATTTACTTACTTTTATGGCAAATAGAACCTTGTTTAGAGAAAAACTTCGCTTAGAGTTGTTTACTTATGTAGGACTAAACAACGAAGATGCTTTAATTAGATTACGAGGTTTTTACTTCCCTTACGATGGTGTTTCTTTAGAACTTGGAACAAATATTTTTGTTGGCGATCAAGGAACTTTTGGACAGTTTAACGATAACGATATGGTATATAGTAGATTAAAATTTAACTTTTAAAATTACTCAATGAAAACAGGACTAAACCTATTTGCAATTGCTATATTATTTGCGTCTTGCACTTCAAGTACCCAACAAACTAAGCCCGTAAGTATTTCCGATTTAAACTATATGGAAATTAGTTTGGAGAATGAAAAGCCTTGGCTTGCAAATATTGAAACTAGTGACGGTATTGCTAACATGCTCACATCGGTACATGAATTCTCTGGCGATTATACAACATTACACGCTGATTTGGAACAGGAGTTTCAGACCTTGTTTTTAAAATGTTCTATGACAGGCGAGGCACATAATCAGTTGCATAATTACTTAATTCCAATGGTCGCAATATTCGATGATATTTCTAAAGATGATAAAGAGGTTTCTGCTTTAGCAGTAGAAAAACTTGAATTACATTTAAGAGCTTATTCACTGTTTTTTGAATAGCGATTAGTCTATTTAGATTAATTATGCATTAAACATACATCTAACTAAAAATAGACATTGGTCTAATTGTTGGATTGTAAAAAAATAAATAAATAACGATGAAAAAAGTATTAACTATTCTTGCACTTACTCTTTTGAGTTCTGCTATGGCTCAAAATTGGCTTACAGATTTCCCGATAGCTAAAGAAATAGCAGCCAAAGAAAACAAACAAATCGTTATGGTTTTTCAAGGTTCAGATTGGTGTGCACCCTGTATTAAATTAGACCGAGAGATTTGGAGTACAAGTACATTTATAGATTATGCTACTGCTAATTTTGTACTCGTAAAAGTTGACTTTCCAAAACGCAAGAAAAACGCATTGTCAGATGCTCAAACGCTAGCTAATGCTCAACTAGCCGAAAGGTATAATACAAACGGTGTTTTTCCTTTTGTACTTGTACTAAATGCTAAAGGAGTCGTTTTAGGAGAAACAGGTTATAAGAAAATATCTCCTGAGAATTACATCGATGCTTTAAACGCATTCACTAAATAATTGAAAACTCTAGTTACATATGTATTCTTATTGCTTTCTGTACTAAGTTATGGACAGGAGACTTTTACTAGGTCGCTCAAACTTATGGGTTCAGGTTTTGAGCTTACCGTAGTTGCAGAAAACAGTACCGACGCTAATTCTTTTATTGATGTTGCTGTAACTGAAATCACTCGAATAGAAAAGTTGATTTCGTCTTGGGATGAAAATTCTCAGACCTCAACAATTAATAAATATGCAGGAATTAAGCCTGTAAAGGTAAATGCAGAGTTGTTTGAGCTTATTGAGAGATCAAAAACAATTTCAAAACTAACCGACGGAGCTTTTGATATTAGCTACGCCTCAATAGACAAAATTTGGAAATTTGACGGTACAATGCAGCGTATGCCATCAGCTGAAGAAATTAAAAACTCAGTAAAAAAAGTGGGCTATCGAAATATCATTTTGGATAAACAAAATAGTACTGTATTTCTTAGCTTAAAAGGTATGAAGATTGCTTTTGGTGCAATAGGGAAAGGCTTTGCTGCTGATAAGGCAAAACAACTTTTAATTTCTAAAGGAGTACGTGCAGGAATTATTAACGCATCTGGCGATATGAATACTTGGGGGAAACAAAGCAACGGAAACGATTGGACAGTGGCTATAGTAAATCCACTTAATAAAAAGCAAGTTTTTGCAACCTTACCAATTTCTAACGGAGCTGTTGTAACTTCTGGAGATTACGAAAAGTATGTAGAGTTTAAGGGTAAACGTTACTCGCACATTATTAATCCTAGAACAGGTTATCCTTCTTCTTCTGGCCTATTAAGTGTAACTGTATTTGCACCAAAAGCAGAACTCGCAGATGCCTTAGCAACTTCTGTTTTCGTAATGGGAATAGTGGCGGGGATCGACCGTGTTAATCAGGTGCCTAAGGTAGAGTGCATTATTATAGATGCAAAAGGAACTATTTGGAAGTCTAAGAATATTGAAATCGATTCATTATGATAAAACAGATTATGTACGTGATAATTACAACTACATTTTTAAGTAGTTGTATGGTGGTTAAAGAGTACGAAAAAGTAAACATCAACGACCCAGATATGGCACTTTCTGAAAAGAAATGTGACCGAAACATTTCTACAGTACATTCTTATAGAGAAGCTGCTGTAGGTGCAAATGGCGGTAAAACAGGTGGCGGTTGTGGTTGTAACTAAGAAAGAAGTTTACATGAAAAAGATATTTTTACTCCTATGTGTATTCGCATTCTCAAATGCATATTCACAAACAAAAAAAGATACTGTTAACGTTTATAAAAAACGTGTGCTCGAATCTGCCGAAGTAGTTTTCTTAGGAAGTTATTATACTCAAGATGGCGCTAATGCTGCTGTAGGTGGTGGTATTGGTTCGGAGGAATTAGTAGACCTTACTGGAACTGTAGTAATTTCTATTCCATTAAATGCCGATGATGTTTTAACCATTGATGCTGGCGTTTCTACTTATACTTCAGCATCTTCTAGTAATATTAATCCTTTTGATAAGAAAAGAAAAGCCGACCCTTTTGTAGCGAGTTCTGGAGCGTCTAAAGAAGATGAGTGGACTAACGTTACTGCTTCTTATGTTCATAGTTCAGACGATAGAAATACGGTTTGGTCGGGGAAAGCTTCGGTATCTTCCGAATATGATTATTTTTCTGCAGGGGTTGGAGGTTCTTATGCCAGGTTGTATAATCAGAAAAATACGGAATTGAGTGTAAATGCAAACGTTTTTGTTGATTCTTGGAGTTTAATTTATCCTGTAGAGTTAAGAAACTCAAATGCTAATAAGGGCGATGATGAGGATTTTAATATTAATGATTATACCATAACTGGAAATCAGAACTATTCTCCATCTTTTGAACCTTTTGCTAATTCTGGAAGAAATTCTTATTCTGTAGGTTTTGGCTTTAGTCAAATTCTACATAAAAATATTCAGAGTTCGCTTGCCTTAGATTTTATACAACAGCAAGGATTGCTTTCTACTCCTTTTCAAAGAGTCTATTTTAGCAATATTGAAGATTCTTTTATAGAGGGCTTTCAATTAGCTGATGACGTAGAGCGATTACCTGATTTACGATTTAAAGTTGCAGCTGGAGGAAGACTAAATTGGTACTTAAATGAAAGGATAACGCTAAGAACTTTTTACCGTTATTACTTTGACGATTGGGGAATTGGCTCTCATACTGCAAGTGTTGAGATACCTGTAAAAGTTTCAGATTATTTCACTCTCTATCCATCGTATAGGTTTTACAACCAAACAGCATCAGACTATTTTAATCCACATGAAGTAGCTTTATCTACCGATAAGTATTACACATCAGATTATGATGTTTCCGCTTTTTCTGCGAATCAGTTTGGTTTTGGAGTTTCTTATACAGATGTTTTAACCGATGCTAGAATATGGAAATTTGCTTTAAAGAGTGTTGACCTTAAGTTCTACCAATACGACAGGAATAGTAATTTTACTTCTAGCATTGTTACCGCTGGAATTAAAATTGTAATAGATTAAATGGGGTAAGTTTCTTGTTATAAAAAAGCCTTCTGTAGGTACGGAAGGCTTTTTTTATGAACTTGAGTTACTTGTTATTTAAATTTCAGACTCATTTAATACGATCAAATTACGTTTAAGAACAATCTTACCATCTAATTCCATTTTTTTAGAAGTCTTGAAATAACCTCGCGAGAAGAGTTTAGTTCTAAAGCTAATTCTCTATGGTTTATTGACAATTCAAATGAACTAGTAATCATACATTTATCATGAAGGTACTTAAATAGTCTCTCCTCCATCTTCATGAAAGCTAAACTATCGATTACTATTAAGAGCTCTTCAAGTCTAGAATTATAGGAATTAAACACAAAGTTTTTCCAAGTTTCGTATTTGCATATCTAGTGATTCATGAAATTTATTGGAATAAGTAGAATTTCACTTTCTTCCTCTACAACTGCTTGAATCTCACTTTTTTTATTTCCCAAACAGCAAGACAACGACATAGCACATGTATCTCCTTTCTTGAAGTAATAGAGTGAAACTTCATTGCCTTTTCATCTTCACGAAACACCTTGTTAGCCCCTTTTATTAATAGCGGCATGTATTTAAATGTATCGCCATAACTAATTATAGTATCTCCTTCATTAAGCTTTCTAAGATTAGCTACATAATTAATCTCCTCTATCAATTCATTTTCGAAAACATAACCGTAATGTGTATTAATTTTATCGAGTGTAGTTTTCATATTTTTAGCGTGTTAATTGTTCTGTTGTTTATTCTGTATCCAATGTCACAAAATTTATTAAACGCGTAATAATGGGCTTAACTTTGTACTTACAATAAAACACTAAGTATATGGGAATGTGATCATTGTCACAAAAGAATTCAAAAGCTTTTATTATCATTGTTGTAGATAAGTTTATAGTGCAGATTGTTAGTTTAAACTAGTTTTAAACTGAAAAAAATATTGGTTTTAGAATTCTATTCTTTCTAGTCGGTTCAAGTCTATTAAAGAATAATTTGTTTTCATTCAGCTTATAATTATTAATTTTTTAACAAGTTAAATTCGGTCATATGAAAAAAGTAATTTTAGGAATACTAGCAGTAATTAGTATTCAATATACACAAGCACAAAACGCATTATTTATTCCCGATACTCTAGTTGGTCCTACTTTCGATTTGATTGTAGATTATGATTCATTGGAGTTTAGTTCTAGTAATTTAACTCAAACTGCAGGCGTAAACGGGCCTATATTGGGACCAACATTAATTATAAATAAAGGCGAAGAAGTCTTTATGAATGTAACGAACAATTTAATAGATACTACTACTATGCATTGGCATGGAGTTCATCTACCTTCTGAAATGGATGGAGGTCCGCATTCTAAAATTGCACCCAACTCTACATGGAATGCTACTTGGACAGGCATGGATCATGCTTCTACGATGTGGTATCACCCGCATTTACACCACACCACCTATAAACATGTTATGATGGGCGTTGCTGGTATGATTATCAATAGGGATGAAGATGAGGCTGCTTTAGCATTACCTAGGTCTTATGGACTGGATGATATCCCTTTAATAATACAGACCAAAGTGATGGATTCTGAGCATCAAATAGACGCAAATTTAGCAAATAATGCCTTAGATACTATGTTGCTTGTAAATGGAACTAAAGATGCTTTTCATGATACGCCAGCTCAATTAATACGTTTTAGGATTTTAAATGGTTCTGCTATGAGAACCTATAATATAGGTTTGAGTACTAATGCTAATTTTTGGGTAATTGGCAGCGATGGTGGTTTACTTCCTGCTCCTGTAGAAAACAATAGACTTTTGATGGCTCCAGCAGAGCGTTACGAGATTTTAGTCAATCTTGAAGGTTTAGAAGGTCAAATGCTACAAATTATGAATTATGGTGAAGAAACACCATCAAGTATTTACGGATCTGGAACTATGATGGGCGGAGGTTCAATTCCTAATTATACAAGCAATCCATTAAATGGTGCTAACTATTCAATTTTAACCTTGAATGTTCAAGCTCCCTCATTGAATCCTGTTTTTACCGTTCCTAGTTCGTTAGTTCCAACAAACGCCTTAAATATTAATGAGGTTAACGAAACTAGAGATTTTACATTTACCAGTACTGGTGGTGCTACAGGACCATTTCTTATTAACGGAAACTCTTTCGATATGAGTCAGGTAAACTATGTTATTCCGGTAAACAATACAGAAATTTGGAGCTTTACAAATCAGACACCTATTGCACATCCTTTTCATATTCACGATGTGCAGTTTAATATTTTAGAAATTAACGGACTTGTACCTCCTGAACATATGAGAGGTTGGAAAGATGTGTTGCTAATTCCTGGACATCAAGGAACGGCTAAGTTTATTGCGAAATTTGAAGATTATACGAATCCAGATATCCCATTTATGTACCACTGTCATATGTTGGTACACGAAGACGAAGGTATGATGGGGCAATTTATTGTTGTTGAGAAGGATTTTGAGGTATCTGTGATCAAAAATTCCATCTTCTCCTTTTATCCTAATCCTGTTTCAGATTTTATCACAATAAAATTGAATAACAGCGAGAATGAGCTTTTAGAAGTTTATAATTTAAATGGGGCTTTAGTTAAAAAGACATTAATAAATAATCAAAACTCGACTATAGACTTATCTCTTTTAGTTCCTGGTATATACTTTTTGAAAGTAGGTTTTGAAAAGGAACTGTTTATTCGTTACTAAAGGTACTGTACCGTATTGCTTTGATTTTGAAAAGAGTTTATACATCTACTAGTCTCAGTCTTATTTTATTTCTGTCACCACTATTCGAGTACAAGTAAATTGTCTAATTTAGAGCTGTCTTCTTAGAGAGTAATTCTTTAGCGTTTACATTATGAGAAAAATTAATTGTTTTTTTACTGTCACCTTACTGCTTTTAGTACAAATAGTAGCTGCTCAAGAATGCGACCAAACGTCTGTTCAGTTAATTCTTAATTCAGGCGATTGGGCAGAGGAGATTTCTTGGACAATTACAGATTCTAATGGTGCTTTAGTTGACACATCAGCAATAAATTATCAGAATAATACAGAGTATATAGACACACTATGTTTATTGAGTAATACTTGTTATCAATACAACTTATACGACTCTTATGGCGATGGTTGGAATAACGGTTCGTATGTTTTACAATATGAAGATTCTCTTACTATTATTTCTGGAGGCTTACTAGGAGGCTTGTCATTTGGTTCTGCTCAATTTTGTATAAACGAGGCAGGTTTATGTGCTTCAAATCTAGTGTCTATAAATATCGAAACGGAAATATGGGCAGAAGAAATTTCCTGGTCGATTACAGATACCTTAGGCAATTTAGTCGATTCTATTGCTACTAATTATATTGATTTTAGTGCTTATAATATTCAAGTATGTATTGAGGATGACTGTTATTATTTTAATATGTACGATAGCTATGGCGATGGTTGGCAAGGTTCTTCATTTGAAATGACAAATGCCAATGATGAAATAATTGCACATGGATTACTTGCTGAAGGTTCCTTTGGACAGATTGTTTTTTCTTTGAATTCTGATTGTAATATTGATGTTTGTGATGATGAAAATGCATTAAATTACAATCAAGTAAGTTCTAATGGATCGGAATGTTTTTATCAATCAGATAATGTAAACTTATTATTTAATTGGTCCGATACAAGTCTAGAAATAAATGGTTTAGGAGGAAGCTATTCTGAAGTATATGGTTATGCTGAAAACGGAAGAGAATATGCCATTTTAGGTTCTACCTTCGG
>Ga0308002_1000272_pt1 | contig 20977 bp, 26 predicted proteins | sample Neamet34_FD_203148 | JGI IMG/M metagenome (GOLD analysis project Ga0308002, IMG submission 203148) | Marine microbial communities from water near the shore, Antarctic Ocean - #34 | ecosystem: Environmental > Aquatic > Marine > Unclassified | place: Southern Ocean | collected 2014-06-06
TGTAGTCTCAACATCAGTAACAGACTCAATAGCCTCTGTAGGGCCTGTGATAGGCTGCACGTCTATAGTATAGTGCTCTCTATCATCGTCCTCATCAGTATCTACTACAACTAGTATAGGATTAGATATATCATTAGGTATAACAATTTCAGGTACTACAGGTGTCTCCGCTACGTAATCTTCTACAGGCGCAACTTCTTCTACTACCTCTTCGATAACTTCTTCTACTACCTCTTCGATAACTTCTTTAGCCTGCACTGCTACAACCTCCTCTATAATAGGTTCAGGTATAACCACTTCAACAACTTCCTGTACAGGTGTTGCCTCTGGCATAATAACTCTCTGAATCTCCGGGGGATTTTGTTTAATCAAGTCCATGATAGACATTGGTTTTGGTATAGTGATAACTTCTTCTACAACCTCCTCAATACTCTCTTCAATAACTTCTTCAACAACTATAGGTGCGATCTCTTCTTCTATAGCCTCTATAGGATCATCTTCTTTCACAACCACTTCTTTCACTATAACCACTTCTTTTGGTTCCTCTACAACAACCTGTGTTGCGGCAACTGGAAAAGGTATTAACCCTGACCCATATATCATATAAGCAGATCGTAACTCAGACATCCCTTGAGATCTTTCGTCTGACGCCATATATACTTCATTTATCCTGTGGTATGATAAACTTTTTAATAATCCTTGATCACTTAATTCTTTTAAAAACTGTATAGCTTCCATATTGTACTTCTTTTATTTTAAACAGTGCGCAGGAGTATCCCACGCACTAAACTAATTTATTACTCGTAATCTCTAAACGCCTTGATCTTTGCAAATCGTAACTTGCCTTTATTGGTGACACCGAAATGCTCTATCGTAGCTACCGTGTTAACACGTATATCTTGGTCCCTTAATAGTTCACGACACTTATCATCGTCCCATCCTCGGGCCATACCTGCATTTTGTATCGCAGTTGTATTTAACCCAGCGAGTTCATCGCCACCACCGGATGCAGTACCTAAATCGATATTAACACTTCCGGCCATGTTGCCTTCCATCTCTACAATCCCAGTAACTATAAACTCACAATCATATATATCTTTTCTTTTTAAAAGTTTTTTTGATCGCTTGTCTACGTCGTAAGGTGCTACAGCCTCTCTAAATATCGTCCCTTCGTACCCTTCGTCCATAGCGGTTGTATGAAAAACATCGTACTCTTCGTTACTAAAAACTAGTGTCGATAGCTCACAAACACACGCTGTGGAGTCTTTTAAAAGGGTTGCAAATAAAGCCAGGAGTAGTCTCTGTCTATCTACGGCGGATGCCTTTTTTGAGTCACCAATGTAGATATCGTAGATATGGTACTTACTGTTTAAAGCGCTAAACTCTCTCTCCTCCTCTGTAGGCGTCTCCTTCTTGAATATAGATATAAGGCCCTCAAAGTTGTCCTTGTACTCGTGATTATACGCCTCACCATCTAATATAATATCAGGGTATAGTGCAAATAAAGCCACGATGTGCTCATCCTCTACTAGGTGTTTAAAATTATGCCATTGTTTACCCGTTCTGGTAAAAGCCGTAATAACTCCATCAACTAACATAATGTTACATCTAGCGCCATCTAATTTATTAGATACTAAGCCAGGGAATAGAACTTTTCCTTTGTAGTCTGTCCACTTCATTCCTGCAGGACATAACATAGGGAGCCACTTTTTTAGCCTCACCGCATCCTCAATACTGCTGAAATAATTTGCTCTTTCCTTCTTTCCCACTTCCATCTCAACCATCTTAAATGCTTGGTCTTGTGCCGTGATGTAGTTGGCTTTCCCTATATTCTTTTCAGTAGCCTTCTTAAATGTGGGGGTTCTCATCTTGAAATCATCCTCAGGACCCACGTTAACACGCCCGTCTGATGTCCAAATACCTGGAAGCCCTTCTTTCTCTCCAGCCCACACTTTCCACTGTCTTGGTCTGTCTGATGAGTCCAATGTGAACCTTACAGTTGGGGCTGTTGTAATATATGTAACACCTGTTGAGGTGTCATTACTAATCTCTTCCATAATCTTATTTTATTTTATTATACACCCGGTAGACAACATGAGTGTTGCTACTGTAACAGCGCTTGAAACGGCTGCTATCGTAACCTCAATAGGGTCTATTATTCCGGCATCAATCAAATTGACCTCTCCTAACGTTGCTACGTTTATACCTAGCCCGTCTTTGAATGAAGTTGTTTTTGAAATCTCTTTAATATCTAAATTTGCATTCAGGTATATTTGTGTCGCAGGTGCTTTAATAGCCTCGTACAGCGTTCTGTATCCTAGCGTATTCTCCACATCTCCTGGCGTATCACAAAGTAGTCGGTCAGTTGATATTTTATATAAAGCCATCCCTGACCCAGGTAGTACACCCGACCTATAAGCGGCCATAACAGCACCCACAGCATCTTCGTACCTATCAAATAACTCACCTGTCTCCACTTCAATACTTCCTCCGACAGATATCACGGCTGTCTTAGCTGCTAAGTTTATAGCTCTATTTGCTAAAATTCCCTGGTTATACTTAGTTTTAGCTCTACCCATCAGTTTTGTTATATGACCAACTCTAGCTGAAACAGCATCTGTAGTTGCTCTTGAGTACAGTACTGAACTATCACCAGAAATTGATACACTCTCTACACGTCCTAATAATATATTACTAGGATCTTCTAACTCAATAGGATCCATAACTTTCGTACCACAGTATATAGCGATATCTTCTAAGGTTTCCCTCATTACATCATTAAATCCTGGGGCAGTTAATGGAACCACTGAAGTCCCACTCATACAATTCTTAAGTGAATTCCTCATCACATCATCACTAAATTCTTTAGCTATGATAATTAGGGGTTTTCTTTCTTTGTGTGCCATAACAAGCGCAGGCGTTATATGTTTCCATACCTCGGCCTTACCATTTATAATCATCACATAGGCCGCTTTACATTCAAACGATCCTGTATCAGGGTTGTTAATATATCCAGAAGATAAAAGTCCTCTCTCTATACTACAACCGGACTCTACAGTTGTTGTTGTACTACCTAAATCGGATTTCATAACACGGATAATTCCGTGAGTACCTACCTCAAAAGCTACCTTAGATACAACGCCAGCTACGTCCTCATCACCATTAGATGATGTACGAGCAATGCTATACAAAGTCTTTTCACTCGTTACCTTTACTACCGAGTCACGTAATTTTTTTACAATCTCCTCTTCAGCTTGTTTAATTCCTGCTTTAAAGTGGGTCATGTTTTGTACTTGAGCCCCAGAACTAACTAAAGCCTGAGCTATAACAATACTTGTGGTAGTTCCATCCCCTACAGTAGACACAGTCTTTAATGCCACCTCTTTAATAAGACTGGCAGCCATATTCTCGTAAGGATCTTCGAGGTTAATCTCTTTGGCTACGGATACACCATCTTTAGTTACTCTAGGTTTACCGTCTGCATCTTTAATAATTACATTTCGACCCCTTGGGCCCATTGTAACTTTTACTGCATTGGCTATTTTATCTGTACCTATAACTAGTTTAGCTATAACCGCATCACCGATAATCATCTCATTCATATTAATTTATATTTACTACTATTTGTTAGCATTAAAATAATCACTATAACTTAAACTAAGTTTTTTACTAATGTCTAGACATCTCTTATACATAGGAGAGCTGGTTTTAACCCCAGATCCTACAAGTCTCAGATCACCTATTTTATCCCACATTATAACCGGGATTTTATCGAAGATCGCACCGAACTCATCGATGTCTGCGTCTAGTAGTTCATTAAGTAAACATAGTAATGCGTGGAATTCCACAAGATCAAAAGGGTTTCTTAGTGTGAACGGAAGATTTTCATCATTGAAGTCTCTAGTTTTGTTGTAGTGCATAAGGTACATGTAATACGTTTCTCGTATATACTCTGTTGTTTCCTTACACCCAACGCAAAACCCTTCATTAAATACATCCCTAAAAACGTTACGGGTTTCTTCTGGAAGCCGGTTATACTTTAGTATAAACGCCTGTTCACTCGTGTTGTACAAAGCACCTAGACTGTCTAGTGTTTTATTGTACTCCTTTATAATTTCCATCCCTCTAGTAGTTTTATAGTTTTGTCCTTTCCGTGGATTGTTAGGTAATCTGCCGAATCTTTTTCTAGTACCTTTAACTTTCCATCTATCTCCACTTCCTTCTTTGATACAAATATAACGTTTAATCCCAACTTTTTAGATTTATCAGCGAAAATAAGTCCAGCAGGATCGTAATCCGGTACTACAGTCACGGATTTAAAATTACCTAAAGCCCAAGTAATGAACCCTTCATGGAGATTGATACTCTCCGCATGAGGTGCTACAACTGCAACAGACATACCCATGTACACATTAAAAAACTTATGTAATACCATAACATCTTTATATGATTTGGTTATTATTAAATAGTCTGCGTTGGTGTCCATTTGGTCGTATCCCTGGTAATACTTGTAATCATCACCAGGACAATTGTTCCTAAACTTATTTCTTCTTGTTCCATATGGTTGGTACAACTTACATTTGTCGTAAAAGTTATACCCGAAAACAAGTTGTTTTTTATGGAATGTCTTGACAATTACATTGTTTATATTTAACAAGTGTCGTATTGAATTAACATTCCAGAAGTTGAGGTCTTCTTTAGTCTGGTGTAATACATCCCAGTACTTCATGTCTTCGAAGGTGAAAGGTCTTTTGGCGTAGTTAATAGTTTTTAACACCTTAACATAGTTCCGTACCTTTGCAACTCTCTTTACATCTGCTTCCTCGAATATACCTATTTCTAATTGTGAGTCGATGAACTCTACCACGTCGTACATGGTGATTAACTCCTTACCGTATAAGGTAGCAGCAACTAGCTTGGTAAACGTGAATACATTCCCACAGGTGCCTGTGGCCATATCTTTAAACCACACCTCATCGGGCCTAGCCCCTTTTATCCTCGTAGGCACAAAAAGTGCGAAGGATGGGTGCGCATCATCATTCCTTATGGGTGAATGGTATAAAGTGTTTAGCTCCATATCATATCCTACCAAAGTCTCATATACCTCCATGTCGTCCACGTGCTTCAATAGTCGGGATACAATAGATCCCTGACTTAATAGTTTTCGTAAGAACATACACATTTTATTTTAGACTAAAAGAGGGGGCTATAAACCCCCTCATCTTATTTACACTTAAGGTTTAAAGTAACCCAGCAATACTCTTAGACGGCCCTGTTTTCCCTAGTGCGCTTGTTTCAGTCGCAGGAGTAAGTCCGTTACGTTTGTTTTTGATCTCATACGTAGAGATAGAAAGCTTAGTACTTTCTTTGCCTACTTCCATAGACTCAACAAAAGCTAAATCATAAGGAAGAACATTCTTATTACCCTTTTTGTTGGTAATGACTTTCATTCTCATAAGAGGTGCCGACTCACCTACAGTCCCTGATACAGCATCTGAAAACTGTGCCCATAACCTGTCAGATAATCCTTTACACCCTCTAGAAGACTTAATGTCTGCCATAAAAGCTGTTGCATCCCCTTCGTAAAAGGCTGTAGGATCCATAACTGCATCGATATTCATAACATCACAGATATTTTGCATGTGGCCTGTAATCGTAGCTAGTGAGTCCATCACTTTCTCATTCGTGTGATCCAACATGTAGTAAGAAAACTCCTCCTCTGCAATACCTTCAGTAAGGTCTTCTGGATTATATTTTCTAACAGTTAAGTAAAACATCTTTTCAATGATCTCTCCTTTGTACTTTCTAACTTCGTTACTTATTCTAAGTAATCTAACGTTCTCTTCTAATCCAAAATCCAACTTTACTCTAATTGGACCGGTCTTTAATAATTCTCTTAAAAACATAATTTTATCTTTTATAGGTTAGGGCTAGGTGCACCACCTGCTGTTGCTGTTTGTGTATTTTCTCCAATATTCTTCGCTAAGTTCTCTGCGTCTGTGATAAACAACGTTGTTGCATCTTCAGTAGTACTAACAAAAACACCATCTCTAGGGTTTTGTAGGTATTTTCCTGATTTATCATAAACTAACTTAAGCTTAAATACGGGTGACTTCCCTTCGTTAAGAGTTGCTGTTAATACCTCACATACAGCATCCCATAAAGATGTATTAAATTCAACACATACTTTAGCATTAACCATAGCTTCTCTTAAAGCTTTCTCTGTTTGATCAATTCCCATAGCATCTAGCACATGATTGAATACTAATCCCCATGTATCTTTCTCTGGTGTGGGAGGTAATATTAAATCTACAATAGCAGATACTTGCTCTAATTGGTTAAAGAAACTAGAGTACGCCCACTCTGTAGACGGATCTACACGAAACCAGTTGATTTCTTTATGTTTAAATACTTCTCCTTTAGAGTTATTTTGACCAAATTTTAGGTAACATGATCTCCCTAATACAGAACCATCTTTCGTAGTTCTCTCTGCATTGGATGCCTCAATAAGGACACAATCCTCGTTTATACCAAATCCGATATCCGGCTTCTTAGCCTTCGACATTAACTGTTGTAATAAATTACTCATACTGTAAGTGTTATTTTTGTTTAACTTTATTAATTTGATTCTGTGTACTCTACTTCTACTGTGCCGTCATCTGTTATATTCATCTGGGCACCTTCATTTGTTGTAGAATCTACGATCTCTGCGTCCGTGTACAATCCACCTCCCTTAAATACTAAGATGTGGGGGAATAGTGCTCTAACTGCGTAGGACATACATCTCGCTCTCATCATCTCTTTAGGGTACTTGGTCCAGTTCTGCTTCTCTGTGTAGCCTGCGACCTCCATTTGTTTCCAAGTTATAGAGAATACTTTTTTCTTAGTCTTTTTTAGACGATCATTATAGTACTCGAATTCTAACTCAGTGATAATTTTGTCTCCTTCTGTTACAAAGTCTTTTGTGTAGTCGAAGTCTACTCCGCTTCTAGACAACAGTGCACCCATCATAGCAGAAGATATAACAGGCCTTCCACCGATAACATGAATATTGTTAAATGCTTGCATAGGGGACATCCCTAGCTCTCTTCCTGTCTGGAGAACAGTAAGTACCCTCTCTGGGGTGCCTAATGAACTTGGTAGTAATCCTGACTCAATTAAGGTCTGGATTTCCTCCATCGAGTCGAGGTTCTTTACCATTACTGGCTTATAAGATTCACTCATATTCTATTTAATTTTAATTTTAACATGTACAAATATACATATTATAATGGTTACTTTTACTTATCCTACTGTCTGTAGTATAGCTATTTTTTTCTCAAACCAACTTATGTCGGCTGGGCCTGATGCCTCCCCAAATGTTCCACACTCACCTAAGAATATACAACCCACAGTAACATTACTCCTCCCAACAGAATTAGATACAATAGACACAGATCTGAATCGATCCTTACCTCTTATAACCAAATCCTCTACTGGGTAGTCACCGTAAGAAAAGTTCTTTTCGTTGTACGGATTATATAGGATAATACCTAAATCCACCACCTTTTTAAATGCGCCTAAATCCTTGTAGTTAGGTTCTGTATCCATCACGGTTCTAGTATAACCTGATTTAACTGGAATACCTAAAACACATGTTATACTGTACGTCTTCTTGAGGCTTCTCATAACAGATGACAGGTTGGCTTTTATGCCCCCACTATCTAGGGAGGTAAAACCCGCCTTCTCTGTTGCGATACTATCTGCGTCTTCAATAACAACTATGTTAGTCCCGGATTTTTTATACTTAAACCTTCCTGTAGACGTACTCATAGCTCCTAGTAGATTGGACCCCGCAACAACGAATTCCTTGATCTCTGTACCAGAGACTTCATTATCAATTATGGTTAATACTTCCTTCTCAACCAGCTCAAAAAACTCATGTGCTTGGGATATCTTCGATACAGTATCGTGATCCAAACCAAACATCTGCCCTCTCTTACTGTTAAGAGTTGCTATGTCCATAATGATCTGGTGCTCTACAGCGATGTAAGCACACAGTAGTTTTTGGATTTTAATCCTTACAGGTGTCTTATTAGAGAAGTACGTTATTTTTAGTTGTTTTCGTGTTGCCCCATGAATCTCCATAGGATATCCTGAATCATCTTTAATAACCTTCCCATCACTATCCTTCTCATATATACTATCTCTCCACTCGATTAACGGGTGAAGGACATACACAAAATCCACGTAACTTTTTTTACCTGATCCGGGCCTCCCGCCTACACCAATAATACTACCACTTTCCTCTAGGTTCCCTGTGAAGGAGCCAAATTTTCTAAGAGGTGATTGGTACCCTTTTTCAGATTCTTTTAAACCTGCCGTCATAGGGTACATTACGTGTTGCTCGAATAATCCCATATCTATATTATAAACATATTACTTTTTGACTTGGTTTTACCAGATAATAAATTATCTAGTTTTCCGTCCTTTAACTGTTCACACACTAATTCATACCAATGTGCTGACTCTTTCAGGTAGTTAGTGGTATTCTTAACAAAGTATCTTTCGCCTGATGTACTATATGACTCTTTTACTGCCGTGTACGTAGCGTACAGGAACATTCCTGCATCCTTTGACTTAAAAGCACTTTCTAGTTTACGCATGGTTCCTTTGGTTACAACTCTTAAAGTGTTTCCTGTCCACGGTGTTCCAAAATGTGCTACCCAATCTCCATTCCTTTTGGGGTTGTTACTGGGGAACAAAGAAAAGAATAGGTGAACAAAGGGTATTATCACATCATTATCTGTAAACTTCTTGTACTTAAGGAAATCCTCCTCTGGTACACCATTAGGACAAACAGCCTCCATCATCCTAACCATAATATCAGCAGAGGCCTCGCAAAGAGTAGGGATATGTATAACATTGCTTCTTTTAGGTCTCTTAGATGTATCAAGCGCTTTCACGATATCACGATCTACCTTACTTCCTACAATTATCCCGCGATCTACCAAAGAGATTAAAGATTCCTTAGTAATTGGAACGGATACAGTTCCGTATATAAGTCCTGCTATGAATACACCATCAGATATACTCACATCAAGCATCTCAGATATTCTAATTATCTCCTTTACCGATTCTTTCATGACACATCTTTTCTATCTCCTTAACCTTATTAAATGCTGCTTCTTCACCCATGAAGCACCATGCCCATATACCAAAAGCGTTAGCCTTGGGGTAGGACTCTTTAAACTCTGTTGTTGAGTACTCTTGTGTTTTAAAGTCAACCAATTTGGGTGTCTCTCTTTTCATAAACACTTCGTACTTTACAGCTTTTATACCTGTGCAGCTGTACACATAACAAAATTCAGTTTCAACCTCCTGTTTGAATGTGTCACCCTTACTTTCCTGCCCTCGGCCTTCGAATATTTTCGGTATTTTCTCTAGTGTTATACTCATAGTTTTTATTTTAAACGGTTATTTTACCCAACAATCCGAGATACCACCCTCGGCTTTTAACACAGTATTCTCTAGAATAACTTCTGCTGCCTCCTCCATAAATCTTATTAAGAGTTTAAGCGTATCTTCAGATACACTCTCTCTACATATGATAACTAACTCATCGTGCAGATATCTAGAAAACCTTATCTTATCAGTCAGGTCATTTGCTAGTAAATATTTCCATATTTTAGCTATGGCTAGCTTGGTCATATCAGCTGCAGCGCCTTGTATAGGGGAGTTTTGCGCCTTACGACGTATAGAATTCTCCTCTGTATTTGACTCTGGAAACTTGAACCTTCTTATCCTCCCAACGGGCCCAGATGTTCTAACATACTTATTAGCAACAGCGAACTCTGCTCTTCCTAAAAGGTATGAATGAATATTTGGGAAAGTCGCATAGAATAGATCTATCAAATCGTCCGCAGTTTTAACACTTCCCATGTATCTTCCTTCCTTATGTTCTATTTTCAGGAAGTTCTTATACGCTGAAACACTTACTCTTCCTTTATGCCTCTCATCTAAGAATCTTTTATAAACCTCATTATTGTTAAGCATAAAGATCTCAGTCTCTTCCGGGTACCACGTTATCAAATCCTCTGTAACGGCAGGTATACTTAATGTATCACCCAAACCAATTGCGGTCTTACCATAGAATAAACCGAATGATACCGACTTACTTTGTCCACGTAGGATAAGTAACTCTTTAACTTTTGGTTTACCTTTTGGATTCGGGTCTCCACCTAATTCCAACCACTTCTCCTTAAACATCATCGCAGCACAGGTAGAGTGAAAATCTTGTCCGTTTTTTACCGCGTTTAGCAGATCCTCTTCTTCACCGAATGTTGCAGCTATAATAGCTTCTTGTGATGCATAATCCGCTGCAACCGTGACCCATCTATGCCCATCGGGCCCTAAACCTGTTTCAGGATTATTAGGTGTGAACGGCGTTCTGTACTTGTTCAACCCGGGTAACAATTGCAGGTGAGACATAGAACTACGACCTGTTGATAGGATCTGTTTTATACCTTTTACTCTGAACATACCGTCAGGAGATACAGCATCTAAGAAGTTTTGTCCGTACGCTGTGTAGAGTTTTGATGCCCTATTAAACTTTCTAAGCGAACTTGCCAGTGGGTGTGATATGTCTTTAATACTTTCCTTACCTACACCTTCTAAGTTACTATCAATTAAATGAAAGATCTCTAGAAGTTGTTTAGGTGAGTTTAGATTTATATCCATGTCACCCTCTTGCTTGTACCACCCTTTAGAGATAATAAAATCTCTATGATTCTTAAGTAAATACTCTTCAGCTAAAGTAAACTCCTTCAAAGAGAGGTGTTGTAGTAGTGTGGTGTCTTCACCTTCACGTATCTTAACTTCCTTCTTTAAGTCTCCTAATCGCATCTTACAAGATATATCAGGGTGGACTAACTTCAATATACCTAACTTTTCTGCACCGGATCCCCAGGGGACGGTCATGTAGTTAGATGTATGAATATACCCCATATCCTTAGCTTCCTGCTCAAAGTACTTTACTATATCCGCCTTAAACGCCGCAGTTATTTCTATAACATCTCTTTTGTTTTCAGCCATAAGTGTTCTCCACTCACTCGTATTCAAGTACATGTTAACAAGCATTGTCTCGCCGTAAGGAGCTAAAATGGCATTCTCTAAAGCAAACGTATTTTCTAGTTCCCAATGAGCGATCTCAGGCAGCATAGCATTATAAACCTCGATTAAGAATATGACATCCGTGATCCCATAGATTATCTGCGCTAATGTATTAGGCTCTCCATTAAATCCAGTCTGCTCTTCCTTACTTAATTCTATACCTACGTACCTATTAACACACCCAGCGTAACTATGATACCCTTTAGGAATATCTTCTCCCACTTCAAAGCCTGCGGTGATAAGAGATGACATTACATACGTACATCTCATATTAGTTAGCGTTACACCGTACACCCACTTGATGACTGTGTAGTCAAATAAAGCGTTGTGGATTAGTTTAACGTTATCACAGCTAAGTATCTCTACTATATCAAGCTCATCCTGGAATGTGAATCCCACAGTATCTACAAACCACTGCACTCGTTTATCCTCACTCCCAATCTGTATAGAGTAACACTGTCGCTCCATAGGTATTTTCTTACCATCCTCGTTGTAGTAGGGTTGGAATGATTTATTTTTACCTTTGAGGTAACCTTCCCAACCAAATACTCCCTCGATTATATTTGTCTCCGTATCCAGTTGGATTATACCGTCATAAGTACGAAGCCACTCTTTCAGTTTAGTTAATTCACTATACTGTATCCCTGCTTCCTGTAGTTCTGCTTTTGGTATGTGGGGCCTTCTTGTTATCAAGTTTATCATCTAAATATTTTTTATAATTAGCAACGCTATCCTTATAGTATAAGGACGTCTTTTTGATTAAAGGGAATACATTAACAATTCTATCTGTAACACTATAGCCCTGTAGTAGATACATTGCGGCTTTGAATTTACTTAGAATATTGGCCTTCTTAGGCAACACCACAGTATTTTCTTGGACCACAACAACTCCTATGTAGGCAGAGATTAACTTTCTTTTGTCTGTATTGTATACTCTAGATGGCCCTATAAATGGCGCACCCTTTTTACTATAAACACCCTTCTCTATAATTGTAATCTTCTTTGGGTGAATAAAGGGGTATACTCCTTTTATCTTATTATACTCTGGTTCATTCATATTTTAATAATTTTTCTAGTATGCTAAACTCAGACGATTTTGTCATCGCGATGTTAAACTTACCTAATTTATCCCTTGGTATAGGCACTACGTTAGTGCATCTCAATATACCCTGATCACAGTAGTCAAAGACTGCTATGACTGACTCCCCTTTTATAGGAAGTTTTGTTGTGTCTTCGTAATCGGAATCCCATAGGGCTCCGGTGAAAAACTTTCCTTGTAACTCGCTGTATGGGATATCCTCGTTGGATCCCATAGCGTCTAATACCTCAGATAAGTCATCTATAGTACTGGCCCACAAATTAACTAAATACCTAGCGTTATCACCAGGTATGAAGCTATTAAGAACATTGTGCCTTACTTTAATTGTGTACGTCCCAGGACTCTCTACGATTAAAAAGTTATTTAAACTTTTCTTTTTAAACCTAAGGTCTGTATTCATAATCCGTATTTTAATCTTATATCCGCGGGTAATTCTGTTTGTATAGCCTTAAACGATTTATTGTATATGAATACAATCTTCCTCGCTCTTGTACATGCTACGTATAATGCCTGTAATTTAGCAGTCATTTTTACAAGACTCTGATCTAAATCCATAATATCGGACTCAAATACAAGCGCGTTGTTATACGTTTTACCTTGAGATTTGTGTATGGTAATACCATAACTGTAACTGAATTGGGCCCAAGACCCGGTGTAATCATGAACATGTTCCCATGCTCCTCGAGTATTGGACTCCTCTGCTGTTGTGGTCATCCTACCTAACATTCCATCGTACACTGTAGAGTCTGATTTATCTATAGTCTCGATGTAGTGCCCTTCTGGTATATCTAACGCAGGTAATAAATCTAATTTAATAGTTTTAACTCCTGACTTATGTGTGGATTTTATGAACTCCTTTACCGTATACGTTTTGTTATTCGTAAGAACGGTATGGGTACTGCCGTTTATATCAATACTATACGACGCGTTAGATATCACCCTTTCGTTAGGCATAAATTGATCCAACTCTTCGTATGGTTTATCATATACAACCTCTCGGATAACATGGTTCAAAGTATTAATGGTTTTATTCGTATACGCTAACAACTGATAATCTGACGCATCATTAGAAGCGAGTAACATCTTAGATATTCGAATTACGTCCTCAGGGTCACGTAAAAATATGTACCCCGTTCCATCTACTACCTTTGATGTTCTACCTCTATTACCCAGGTCATTGACCTGCCAATCATTAAGAACGTACTTAGCCGGAGTATCTGTTAGTATATTAGCTCTCAACATAGCACCTAAGTCTACCAAAGGCCCTGTGTACCTAACAGGCACTGTTAATTCACCTTTCGTGTAGTCAAATGTTACTGAAAAGTCTGACTTAGTTTTACTTACAGGAGGCAGCTGCGCTGGGTCCCCTAAAAATATAACCTTTGCATCATCAGCTTTGTACATACAAATATACTCGAATAACTCTTCACTTATCATAGAACATTCATCCACTATGATCACTTTATACAATGCGATCTTTGGCCTACCTCTGAAATCTGGCACAAAGGATACTTCCCCTGTACGACTTACACGTCTTTTAAGATTTAGCGCTTTAGCTAGAGTCATACAAGGAATACCACCTAAACTAGATGCTAGCTCGTCTTTAGCTGTGTGAGCTAGAGCTAACCCTACTACGTCTCTTCTACCTTTTACGGCATAATAAACGCAAAACGTCTTTCCTGTCCCTCCGTAACCTTTGAGCGTAAAAAATTCTGACTTGTCTTCCGGTAGTAAGAAACTCTCCATTGCGTCAACAGCTTCTTGTTGGTGTTCTGTAGGAGATAACTCCTCCTTCACTTCATTTTCTGTCATACTACTAATGTTTTACCTCCTGTACATCTAACGAAGATATCATTCTTTTCGTTATAGGTTGAGGTTATTAATGTTATAGGGGCTGGAGAAATCCCTTTAATCTCGTCATCATTATCTGTTATAATAATAATACTCCCAGATTTTACATCCTCTGTAAATAATCTAAATAGCACATCGTACCTTATAGTACCCTGCTTTTTATCCACCTTCTTAGAGAAGAAATCTGTAATCTGTTGTGGTGTTGTTAGCACCTCCTTACGTATACTGATATAGTCCACGTAGTAATATACTATAGGTAATCCCAGGTTATGTAGATTGGCTTTAAGTATCTCCGTTGTTGTCTTCATAGACTTCATAGAATTACTGGTATCCTCGAATACAACCAGACACCTATCTTTAGCTACCTCTTTAACCATGAGCTCTCTAGACACCAGCTTTCTTTTAAACTCTGGGGACACTAGGTTGTGAACCTTTGTTTTTATAATGGAATTATACCCTTTTATAGATACATACCTCTTATCTCCCTTGTGTTTTATATCTGACAGTAAAGGCCTTAACTTCTCAAGCACATACTCTATCTCCTCCGTAGATATGCGATCTAGAACATTAGCTACTTTCTCGCTTGTTCCAATGACATCCTCCGGTATCGTAGGTGTGAGCTCTTCTCTATAGACCGCCATCATGTTTATCCTTTTAGATAAAGACAGGAATATATCTACACCATCACTTAAGGGGCTTATCCCCGGGATAGGTAGCGACACCGTAGCCAAGAGATCATCTACATAGTTGTAGTAATCATCATTGCATAAACACGGTCTATCTACAGTATAAGCTCCGTGGGACCCTGCGAAGAGTACCAAAGTTTTTATAAAGTTGTACGGCACAATACCTTTGTACCCGTGGATACCTAATTCTGATTTAATCTCCTGTTCCATATTATTTGATTAAACTTATTATATCTAATTTTAACTGTCTTAGTGTTGAGCCATTTTCAGGTGTTGTTACGTAGTCGTTCACCCTATCTAGTAGTCCGAGTCCGCCATCAACAGCTTTCCCCATTTTTAGTGTGCTCATCTTATACCTTATCTCGTCCACGAACAAATTGAGCGCTTCCAGGTTATTAGTATTCACCACCTTATCTATCACGTAATCCAGTTTACCTGTATTTAGGGATGAGATTAGAGGCAAGAAAGATAGGCCAGCTTGATTTGCTATACGTATCGTGTCCAACGCTCCTCTAGGTGATATAGATGATGCACTACATACTGAGGCAACTATCTTTTGGGTGTCATCTAATTCTAATCCCTTCGACATAAATAATCTTAAGTAGTCACTGTCGTAGTGAGTATCCCACTTAACTAAACACCTTACAGGGAATCTCTCTATATACAAAGCCTTCAAGCTGTCTGATGTAGCTAGTTGCTCTGGATCTTTATTTCCTGTAATTACTATAGTGCCAATCAAGGAGGGTGTAAAACTTTCCCCATCTTTGAATCCTCCTGATGTTATAATGTCTTTTAGTGTTATCGCTGTCTTTGGATTACAATCTAAGAATTCCTCCAAGATTAATATCCCTGGGTTCGCAAATACACTCTTATCAAAAGAAACAACATACTCACTATCCTCTATTAGACGAGCCATATTAGGTATACCTATCAACTCCTCAGGCATCATATCCTCGTACCCTACTTTAGTGTATACAGGTATATCAAATAAACCACAAACAGCAACCACTATATCTGTCTTACCGTAACCGCCTGGACCATATAACACTACATTGGTGTTGGTTAGTAATCCCAGGTACACGGATCTAATAGCCTCATCCATCTTAATGAATTGAGGCAACTTTTTTATGACCTCCTCAGCAGTCATGGTCTTAACTTTAGAGGACACAAATTCCCGGACCTCTTCTTGGTTCCGGCACTTATGTATCGTACCCATACTATTTTAAGTACCAAAAGTTTCCTTTAGGCGTGGGGTTTTTTAGTTCTATAGACATACGGATATCTTCTTCTGTTTCGTCCCTACCTCTACATGCACTGGACATGAACTTATATTCCATCTTACCTCCATCAGGAAATATTACAAACATAGGTAAAGGAATCTCTTCTCTCATATCTTGTACTTCTTCTTCTACTTTATTCAGATTCTCCATAAGTGGGTTTTTAGTGATTGTTTTATCCTCTATCCCTGCTAGAATCCCTCTAATTACTGTCTTTACATCTTCTAAAGATAGTCGAGTAACTGTTTTTTCTTTCTCGCTCATTATATGTTTAATTTAGCTGCGTTTATCTTTGCTTTACGAACAAACTTTTTTGGTTGTAAATCTTTGGGGTAATCAAAACAGGGGGTCTCCATCATGTATAAAAGAATATAATTCTCAATTAGATACGGTAAGTAGTCCTCCCCATACTTTACGATATATGCTTCTCTTACGATCTCAAAGATCTTTTCCTCTGTCGGATCAGTCATGGATATTATATCCTTTACTTCTTGACACTTAGCACCCTTACCAAAAATTCCTTGAATGTTATCACCACTATCCCCATGTATTGTCTGACACCAGAAAAACTTTCGACCTTCCCAATGTTCATTTCTGAGTACGGCTCGTTTCTTAGGGTTATACCTAACAAACTGGCCCACCTGTTTAAAGTCCTTATCCTCACCTACGTGCGTGATAATATGAGTATCTTTAAATTGGTTGTGCGCGATAACTACGGCATCATCGGCTTCTATATCAGTCATAGGGATAAACCCCCACACCTCCTTAAAATGCTTTCGAAATGCTTTCTTAAAAAACGCATGCCAATCATCACTCTTTCTTGTTCCTTTATAAGGTTTAATTGTAGCGAAGGGGTGCCTGAACACATGACCTTCACCAGAACCAAAGAATCCAAGGTACTCATCGGTATTCAGTTTAACAAGTATTTCATTCATTGTGTCATCAAAAAACTTAAGCGCAGCGGATGCTCCGACTAAAGTAAGTTGTGTCTTGTACTTGTAACCACAGTAAAATATAAATCCATCAACGTCTATTATAGTTAGTCTCTTTTTCATAATCCAATCTAAAGTAAGTGTACTACTGTTACATAGTACTCCTTGGTTTTTATCCTAATAACGAAGCAATCAAACCTACCTTTTGCTTGATAGTTTTTGTAGCTAATTCTTCTGCTTCTACTGTTTCTTTAGTAAATAAAGCAATAGCTGCTTTAAAAGAATCCACTGATTTAGAAGCTAAAGTAATAGTTTCAATGTACTGTGTAGCTTCAACTGTTCTACTTGAAGAAGTTTTGATCCTCTTTGGATTCACTTCTCTGTAAGAGTTATCTAAAACTTTTTCAGCATTAGAAACCTCTCTCTTCATCTTTCTTAACGTTTCCGTTGTATTGGCTTTAGTGATTACTTGTTCACTTTCTAATACAGCGATCTCATCTTCTAAGATACTTGTAACCTCCCCAAAGAAAGACATTTTATTCTCCACATCACCTGATTCTGTGTTGATAGATGATACAAATCTGTAATTTACTCCTCCATTTTCTTCTGACATAATATAATTATTTGTTCTAAACGACTATTAAGAGACGCGTTTATTGCCTCATTTTCTTTTAATTTTACTTGTAGTTGTATACGCTCTTGATTAAACTTATCGGTAGTTGCTCTAGATGTAACTTCCGCAGATCTTACCCTTCTAGTAAGTTTATTAACATGTTGTATTAGCCTCTTGATTTCGTCATTCTTAGCTGATAATAATGCTTTAACCCCTGATAATTTAGGAGATTTATAAATCTGCTCATCAGTAGGTGTTAGTATACTACTGTCAGCAGCTTCTATAGCATTAGAACAATTTTTAAGGAATACGAGATAATCATCGGTATAATTAAATTTATTTTCCATGGAGTTAACCACGTATAATACACTACTGTGGTTCCTGTTGATCACAGCACCTATTTCAGCGTAAGTTATTTTAAAAATACGTTTAGCTAAAACACAGTAAATCCTCCTACTCATCATGAACGTTAATTCCTCCCTACTCTTCTCTTTAGGGTCATACCCTGTGGTATCAGTAACTACTTTCCGTATAAGCTCTAGTTTCTCTTTATTGGTCATACTTATATAATTTATTCATTAATTTCCACTTGACATCTCTTTAATTGAGTAATTAGTTCTGATAGGTTTAGAAGTATACCGCTGAATATATGGGTATACGTTTCATCAAGAATGATTACTTTATTACTATCGTCCCCCAGCATTATAGTTATAAGTTCAGATCTCCTTCTATGTGTTGTACAGATCTTACCAAAAACATTAGTTGTTTTGGATTCTCTAAACCCTAAGGTGCCTACTATATCTACAATGTCTAGGTGCTTTACTCGTATTGTCCTTTTAGAAACACACTTCTCAAGGTGGGAAAGGTTATCATTACCTGTAACGATCTTATCCTTCCATACCTTCTTGTCTATTCTGCTCATCTTCTGATAAGCAAACCCTACTCGAAACTCATTAATCTTAGGCCTATAATATTTACCTTCTTCCATCCATCTATTTCTTTATGAACCCAAACAACTCTAATAACCATTCGTTGAGCTCTGGTGAACTTTCTTTTACTTCACTCATAACATCTCTCACGTCATTACTGGGGTACCAAACTACGTAACCTTTGTGAGTTCTAAGGTCAATACTATATTTACTCGCCTTATTTGCTAGTATGTCAGTACCTGTATACCTCAACCAATAATGTTTACCATCATTTTTAGTAGGATAATTTAGCGTATTCTCCAATTCATTTAGTAAGTGATTAGGGATATTATTAAATCCATTCTTGTCACCATGCTTGTCAATATCTACAATAATGAACCCCTTCGAGGGAGATATAGCTAAGTCATACCCCTCCGGTACAGCGCCTTCATAAAATATATTATCAGGCAACATCCCCCATTTTATAAGGGGACGTTTATTCTTCACGAGGAAACTTTTCATAGTACTTCGTATTTATACATATTCTGGTAATATTGGGACCTCCAGTTGTGCCCATAATCGTTACTGTAAGCAAAATCAAACACACGAGTAAACTCATTAGCCTGGTCTCTATCCAGAGGAACATCATTGTTATTCATTACATCTATCACTATTTGCGAGTCTTCTATACCTAGGTACAAGGCAAACCCACTAATAATAACACAACTAGAATTCAATCCACTCCCTGTGCCACTGAAGTCTAGGTTATTTTCTTTTATAAATTTAGATATCTTATTCATAACTATAAATTAAATTGCGTTATAAGGATTACTCTCTTGCCATTCTCTAAGAAAATCATCTAAATCAGATTTATCTAGTCCCAGCTCAGAGAACCTATCTCTACTTCCTATTCTACTCCAAGTATCTTTACTGTTTTCTAATTCTAGTTTACTTGGATTTTGCAGCCCCTTCAAGAGCTCTTCTATTGATATACTCATATCTCTCTAATTTTTAATTTTAATAGGTCTAACTCTTTATCCGTAATGGTATGAGTAATCAACCATTCTTCACAAATCTGTTTAACTATCTTTGTATTTTCTTTCTTAACAACTAGTTTTGCACTGAATGATTCTGAGCTAAAAATATTCGTAAACTCTTGTATCTTTCCGATAAGGTCTATGTATTTTTTAACTACACGATCAACATTATAACCCCTATTGTGGTATTTAAAGCATCTCTCTAGTTGTCTTAATACTCTACTGATCTCCCACATTTCTGGGTTGTAGTATGAAGTATTCCATTTATTCCATGTAGCTGTCTTATCAGGAAGATTCTCTGATAAACTTAATGTTTGTTTTGTCTCTATATCATAACCATTAGCTATGATATCCATATCGAAACTTGATAATACTGAGAATATATCAAAACACCTCTTCTTTAGTATAACATTAACTGGTATACATGTGTTGTAATCGAACTTAATTGTTGTTAGGCCGTACTTTTGGAAGTTATCTTGAATTTTATCTGTCTGCTGCTCGAACTTCCACAACTCTAGTGGGTCAAGGATAGTAAACATTTTATCGAAGTGCATTGTATATAGTAATTTAGTAAATGATTTCTCATCATACACAAATACATCTATATCTTGATTCTCCCCTGGGAAGTAATCTAATAACGCACTTCCAGTTATACAACCTCTTATTGGTTGTTCTTTCAACCACGCAATGGCTGTCTCTATATTTTCTTTCATACTATTTTTATTTTAAATTAAACCAGCTACCTTTCAGCAGCCAGTTTAATGCTATTATACTGTAATGTTAATCTACTAATATTTCAATACAAGACTCTACAGCCGATACGATCTCTTTCATTGTATAGATTTTCTTTAAGTAAGAAATCTCTTGATCAAAGAATAAACCAACGGCTTCAAAGTTAACTAATACATCAAATTCAGATAAGAATTCATTAACTTTTTTAGCTTGGCTAACACTAGCGTCATGAGATATAAATGCTAAAGCTTCTGCTTTTAACTTGTTACCTACTGTACCTGTTGGTTTTTTAGGTACTTTAATATGCTCAATCGTGCTTGTTCCACGGATTGCTGTATAAACATCTGCTCTTAGTTTGTTAACATCATAAGCTTCTTTACCTTTGAAGTCCTTACCTTTCGCTGCTTTAGCAAATGCGATTATATACTCAGCCGATGTCTGTGCACCTACAAATTCGTAGTTACTTATAGGTGTTCCTTCTTTATTGGCTAAAAACCCACCTTCATGTAATACTACTTGGTCACTCTTTAAAAATACTTTCATCTTAATTTACTTTATTTATTTACTATTTATTTTTACTTGTACTACATCATAGACATTACCATCATGATGATTATAGAATGTATGTACTGCTTCAACTTCATTCGTTGCCCAAATATATAGGTATGATGATCCTGTCCCAGCCTTGATA
>Ga0308002_1000282_pt1 | contig 20463 bp, 17 predicted proteins | sample Neamet34_FD_203148 | JGI IMG/M metagenome (GOLD analysis project Ga0308002, IMG submission 203148) | Marine microbial communities from water near the shore, Antarctic Ocean - #34 | ecosystem: Environmental > Aquatic > Marine > Unclassified | place: Southern Ocean | collected 2014-06-06
ATTGTAGAGAAAGAAAACTTAGGAGGTATTTGCCTTAACTGGGGATGTATTCCTACAAAAGCACTTCTTAAAAGTGCTCAGGTATTCGAATATATTAATCATGCCGAAGACTACGGAATTAAAGTTGCCGGGGCAGATGCAGATTTTGCTGCCATTGTAAAACGAAGCCGTACTGTTGCTAGCGGAATGAGCAAGGGTATAGAGTTTTTGATGAAGAAGAACAAAATTGAGGTTCTTAAAGGAATGGGTAAAGTTGCTCCTGGAAAAAAAGTTATTGTTACCGACGACAAAGGGAAAGCGACTGAATACACAGCAAAAAACATTATTTTAGCTACTGGGGCTCGCTCTCGTGTATTGCCTAACTTACCGCAAGACGGACAAAAAATTATTGGCTATAGAGAAGCTTTAACATTAAAAGAAGCTCCAAAGAAAATGATCGTTGTTGGATCTGGAGCTATTGGAGTTGAGTTTGCTTATTTCTATAATGCTATGGGTACAGATGTAACCATAGTCGAATTTATGCCAAATATAGTTCCTGTAGAAGATATTGATATTTCTAAGCAATTAGAACGTTCGTTTAAGAAATCGGGTATTAAAGTAATGACCAATGCTTCTGTAGAAAAAGTGGATACTAGTGGCGCTATATGTAAGGCTACGGTAAAAACTAAAAAAGGGGAAGAAATTCTTGAAGCAGATATCGTACTTTCTGCTGTAGGAATTACAGCAAATATTGAAAATATCGGATTAGAAGATGTAGGTATCGCTACGGATAAAGGAAGAATTCTTGTAAACGATTTCTACCAAACTAACATCCCTGGTTATTATGCTATTGGAGATGTAATTCCTGGACCTGCATTAGCACACGTAGCTTCTGCAGAAGGAATTAACTGTGTAGAGAAAATTGCAGGAATGGATGTAGAACCTATGGATATGAATAATATTCCTGGTTGTACTTATGCTTCACCAGAAATTTCTTCGGTTGGTTATACTGAGCAAGCAGCTAAAGATGCTGGATTCGAAATTAAAGTAGGTAAGTTCCCTTTCTCTGCTTCTGGTAAAGCTAGTGCTGCAGGACATAAAGATGGATTTGTAAAGGTTATTTTTGATGCTAAATACGGCGAATGGTTAGGTTGTCATATGATTGGTGCTAACGTAACAGAATTAATTGCTGAAGCAGTTGTTGCCAGAAAATTAGAAACTACAGGCCATGAAATACTAAAAGCGATTCACCCTCACCCTACTATGAGTGAGGCGGTAATGGAAGCTGTAGCTGATGCTTACGGCGAAGTAATTCACATGTAAGACTAGCTGAACTTAAAAAATCTTCTCATGAAAATGAGGAGATTTTTTTTTGAGTGAATATGACATTATTCATTTTTTTATTCAATCTAAATAAGCTTATTTGCAGTATGCAAAATCATAGAACTATAGCCGATTTAAACCTTGATGAAACTGCAATTATTGCAGGGGATCAGCAGGAAAATATTCCATTAAAACTTATACAGATGGGCTGTACTTCAAACACTAAAATTAGGTTGAGAATGAAGGCTCCTTCATCAGATCCTTTGTGTATACAATTTGGTGGAAACGATATTGCATTGCGTTTAGAAGATGCAAAAAAAATAGCTATAGAATCAGTATGAAAAAGTTCGTTTTAATAGGGAATCCTAACACTGGGAAAACTAGCATATTTAATTCTCTTACAGGCTTAAATCAATCTACGGGAAACTACCCTGGTATTACCGTGGACAAGAAAAAAGGTGCTGTTAGTTTAGGCACCGAATCTCTCGTGCTCATTGACCTTCCAGGAACCTATAGTCTAGAGCCTCATTCTGTAGACGAGGAAATAGTACTACAAGAAATTCTGAATATTAATGAGCCTATAGACGCAATTATTTACATTGCTGATGTAGCCAATTTAAGGAGGAATTTATTTCTATTTAGCCAAATTTGCGACCTAGAAATTCCTTGTGTCTTAGTGGTTAATAGAATCGATAAAATTAAAAAATTAGGGATTCAAATTAATCAACAAGAGTTATCTGATTACTATAAATGTCCTGTTGTACTTACAAGTATTACTCAAAATATTGGTTTACAAGAGCTCAAGAATACGCTCAAAAATAGTCCGACTAAAAGTGCTTACAAAAGTCTCTTTAAACTAAACAACCCCGATTTTGAAAAGTTAAGGGAGATAGAGTCAATTAAAAATGATTATTGGGTTTGGTTAGTAGTTCATCAAAAATGTAGTCATAAACTATTTACTTTAGAAGAACAAAAACGTATTGAGTCTATTTTATCTAAAACCTCTTATAAATCTGAAGAACTCTTAAAAGAGGAAGCTATAGACCGCTATACCAGCATTGACTTATTGCTAAATACTGTGCTCAAACAAAAAGACATAGACAACAGCATTTCTAGAAAAATTGACAAGGTACTTACACATAAGTACTATGGGTATTTGATATTCTTTGCTATATTATTTTTAATTTTCCAAGCGATCTATTCTTGGGCTTCTATACCTATGGACTATATAGATACTTTTTTCGGAGATTTATCTGTTTGGACAAGTAATTATTTACCCCAGAATAGAATTAATGCACTTATATGCGAAGCATTGATTCCGGGTATTGGAGGAGTTGTAATTTTTGTACCACAAATAGCCATATTATTTGGATTCATTTCTCTCTTGGAACAATCTGGTTATATGTCGAGAGTGGTCTTTATTATGGATCGATTTATGCGTCGTTTTGGCTTAAATGGTAAAAGCATAGTCCCTTTAATTTCGGGAGTTGCTTGTGCTATTCCTGCAATTATGGCTGCTCGAAATATAGATAATGCCAAGGAGCGATTGCTTACTATTTTGGTAGTTCCCTTTATGACCTGTGCAGCACGACTACCAGTGTACACCATACTTATAGCATTAATGATACCTAGTAATACTGGCTATGGTTTCAATATTCAAGGAATGGTTTTAATGCTAATGTATTTGCTAGGTTTTGTTAGCTCTATCGTGGCCTCAATACTACTAAGCAAACTTATAAAAGAGGAATCGAAGGCTGTATTTATTATAGAGTTACCTAGTTATCAGATTCCACAAATCAAAAATTTAGTACACACTTTACTTACTAAAACTAAAAGTTTTGTTTTTGATGCTGGTAAAATTATTGTGGCCGTTTCTATTATACTTTGGGTACTAGCAAGCTTTGGTCCGGGTAAAGCTTTTACAAATGCAGAACAGTACGTAGAGAATACAATAGACATTAACAATATGAACACTTACGACGATGCTGTTGCTGCTTATAAATTAGAACACTCATATTTAGGCTACTTAGGAAAAGGTATAGAACCACTAATTAGCCCTTTGGGTTACGATTGGAAAATAGGAATTGGTATTTTAGCCTCTTTCGCTGCACGAGAAGTTTTTGTAGGAACCATGGCTAGTATATATAGTGTGGGGAGCAAGCAAGAAGATGGAAAAACAATACTAGAAAAATTAAGACAAGCACAAAATAGTACCACTGGAAAGCCTACCTACACATTTGCTGTAACACTGTCCTTACTTATATTTTACGCATTTGCGATGCAATGTGTTAGTACAATAGCCATAGTAAAAAGAGAAACCAACTCTTGGAAATGGCCTATTATACAAACTTTTGGTATGACAGGAATAGCCTACTTAGGAGCTTTTTTAACCTATACAATCTTTAGCTAATGGACTTAATAATTATTGGAATATTATTCCTAGGAGCTTGTTTTTATCTTTATAAAAAGAATAAAAAAAAATGTGCACCGAATAAGTGCACATCTTGTAAAGGTTGCAATTCTCACTAAAGCAACTATACTTTAGTAAAATCAACTTGATTATCTAATTAGGTTTACATAACCCTTTTCTTCATAGGAATTCTCATCAAATTGCTTTGTAATAATTACTTTATATACATAAGTTCCTGCAATAGCATTCTGAGAGTTGCAAGATCCATCCCAGGTATCTTTCAAAGTATCCGAATAAAATACTTGCTTACCCCATCTATCGTAAATATAAATCTCGTATGACTTAGCTCCTACTACAGACGGAGAAAAGAAATCGTTCACATTATCTCCATTAGGAGAAAAGGTATTGGGTGCATAAAAATAGTAAAGAGGACTAATTTGAACCACAGTAGAATACTCCTTATAACACTTATTTATGTCTGTAGTAACACCTAAATTAACTGTATAAACACCCCATTCGTCGTAAAAATGTTGAGCAGGATCTTTCAAATTTGAATCAAAACCATCACCAAAACTCCATAGGTAAGTTAAACCATTCATGGTAGGTGTGTAATTATTTAATTCAATACCAAAGTTTTCATCAGGCATCTGTGCAGATTCAAAGAAAGGGTTGGGAGCTTCGTCTACTAGTATAGATCCTATAGCACTTCCTGACACCCCACACTCATCTACTACTGTAATTGTATAGTCCTCAGGGAAGTCAAACATACATTCTTGATTCTCACCATTAGACCATGAAAAAGTATAGTTTTCATTTCCTCCTTCTACTGTAGAACAAAGATCAGTTTCAATAGAATCGCATACATAAATAATTTCCGAACTTACTACTACTGGAGGGAATTCTTGAATTGTTACTTCAATACAACCATCTACCTGTTGTCCACAAACATCTGTAATTTCTACACAAAATTGAGTGTCATCGGTAGCCGTAATCTGTTGAGAAGAATTGGTGCCTAAACCAGTCCATTGATACATGTAGGGAGCAATTGGAAAAGGAGGTGTCATAAGGGAGCCAATTCCACCAATAGCTTCTACGCTTAAAAGTGCATTATCTCCAGGGCATTCTAATACTACTGCATCAGATAAAATCAAACCTAATACGGGTTCATCCTCAATAATTACAGTAGTACATTCTGTAACTAACTGTCCGCAAACATCAAGAACATCAACGCAATATTCGGTAGTTTCTGAAGGGTTTACAAGTTGTGATGCATTTACGCCAAAGCCCACCCACTGATAAGTATAAGGTGGTAAATTGTACGGTGGAGCCATTAAACTACCTACTCCTCCAGAAGCCGTTACATCTAAAATAATTTCATCATCGGGACATAAACCTGCTAAATCGTCAATTTCAATTATTAAATCGGGTTGGTCGTTGATAGTAAATTTAATAGTATCTGGTTGAACCTCATAACAGCCCAAATTTAGGACTTGAAATATCATGCTTATTTCCTCCGTAACTTCACTATTATCTGTATCGGAGATAGCGCTTATATCTAATACATATTCAGAAACTCCGGCAGGAATAACAATTTGGCCACCAGATAAGTTAGGCACAGAATAATCGACATTAAATATTGCGTCTCCCTCCAAAAAGTAGTCAATTAATATATCGTCTGCTACACCAAAAGGACGATCAAATGTTAATGAAACCGAACCACAACCTTCAAAAAGTTGATCGTTATAAGTAGAAGTAGGATTAAAAATATTAGAGATATCTGAGTCCACCTCATAAGTTACAGCTGGAATAGCACTAAATGAATTTTCTTGGAAAAAGACGGCTGAATTTAAAGCACCATCGGCAACATCAGCAATAGCGAGTTTAATGTGGTATGATTCACAGGCAGTAAGAATAGCAGTTGCAGTTAAGGGCACAGTAAATCCAGGAAAAGAAACCGTTTCAGAACCTGGATTATCTGTAAAAAAAACAGAATAATCTGCCCAGTTTGGATCAATATCATCACATGGAGCAGAATTAGCACCAGAAGGAGTACCCGAATTTACCGTATTAATAATTACAGGTGTTGTGGTATATTGAGTTGGATCGTTTGGATCAGGAACCAAAGCAATATTCTCGGCATTATTTTCAAATGGACCTGTAATTCCTGGGCCAGAAAGGAAGAAACCAAATATATCGTTAAATTGAGAACAGGTATAACTTGGATATTCGTTTGATGCAAAAACATAATCAAAAGTAACAGTGTCTGAATTAGGTACAAAATCGAATTCTAAAATGATTAAATTATTCAAATTTGTAGCAGAGGCATTTACCATTTCAAGTTGCTCAGAAAGATCATTATCTGTACCTCCACCAGCACCAAAACCTCCTGTGCCACTTGGAGATATTGAACCAATCCCTCCTGTCGCCATAACTAGACCTTGTGGAAAACCAATATTTGAAGCACCAGAAAAATAACCTGCAGAACATTCAAATCCAGAGAAAGTTACGTTTGAATAATCAACCCCTTCACCAACAAGAATTTCTACTAAACCTTCGGGAGTCGTATAAGGATCGGTACAATCACTAACCAGTTGGGCAAAAGAACCTTGAGTAAGTATTAAGGCGTATATAAAGAGTATTTGTTTTTTCATGTAAGTCAATTTAAACTAAAGTCTATTTGTTTGAATCTACAATAATTGAACCAACTATAAAATTTTTGAACCACTAAAATAAAATTCTAAAACGATTGGATTTAACAGCCACTTAAATGATGACTAACTAAGGAATTTAAAGGTGATTGTATAAAGCTAGGGGGATTAAAGTTATATTCAGTACAGAGTTCAATTATAAAGTCTTGGAATAAAAAAGCTACACTACCCACAAAAGTAATTGGGTAGTTTCGAATTGCTGCATTTGTGGATAAATGGATTTGAAAATAAGACCTAAATTCTTCTTTCACTAAGGACTTTATAAATTCGTGATTTTTATTAGCAACTAAAAATGGTACATAAGAAGCTAAAAAACGATTTGCTGCAGATTGAGTGTAAACAGCTTTTAGTACATTTTCTTTAGAGATAGAATAAGATTTTGAAAAACTCAGATATAAATCTTTAGGTATTGATTGATACAAATAGGCTTTCAATATTTTTTGCCCTAATGAAGCCCCAGAACCTTCATCGCCTAAAATATACCCTAAGGAAGGTGATGTTTGTTGAAGAACCTCTCCATCGTAAAAAGCAGTATTAGAGCCTGTACCCAATATAGAAATAAACAAAGGACTTCCATTATAAGCAGCATGTGCAGCAGCTAACAAATCAGATTCAACAAGAATATCTGCATTTACAAATGCCATTGCTAATGTTTGTTGTAAATCGACTAAGGAGTCTTTTACGGCAACACCAGCAGTATAAAAATACACCGATTTAACGAATTTACAATAAGGTTCAATACGAGTTAAATGACTTAAACGAGAAAACATCTCCTCTTTACTCAAGAGCATTATATTCCAACCTTTGGTCGTAAAAGCACACTTAACTCCAGTAGAGTCGATAAGTACCCAATCTGATTTTGTAGAACCGCTTTCTACAATTAAAACCATATTAATCTTCTAAGAAATGATTTTTAAAATAGAAAGGCAAATGCACTAAAAATGCATGTAAAAGTGTTGCTAATTCGAGACCAATAATATAGTATGGCCAATCGCCAATTAAAAAGGGGTTTTCAACATTTGGCTTTACAGCTAAATACATATAGTTTGCTCCGAGCAGATAATCTAATAATCCAACAGTCACAACAAATATTTGCAAGTATAAGATGGATTTAAGCCAAGCCCATTTTCGAGGTCTCATACCTAAAACAAAAACACAATACATAGGAATAGCAATTAAACCACCATGCACCATAAAGTAATCGAACATTAAAACTGGATCTGTACCGTGAGTAAACTCAGGAGTTAGCATAGAATGCAACCCTCCAATCATACCCACAAAAAGCAATAATTCGAATGCAATTTGATTCCGTGTAAGAATAACAATCATTGCGTTAAACCACATTAATCTACACAAATGAAAAGGAAGAGAATCTTGTACTGTCCATACACCCTGCTGGATATAATAATATTGAATGAAAATAAATTCTACAGCAATAAAACCCCCCATTAAAGTCGCTAACTTATTTTTAAATTTTGGTTTAGCAGTACGTGAAATAGCTATAACTAAAACAATAAAAAAAGTAGTGATCGTATTCCATAGAAACCATTCCTCGCTAAATGGCAGCATAACAACATGTTCGTTCATTTTTTAATATTATTTAAATTTGACTAAATATATAAAAAATTCTTTTGCTACATTTGATAAAAATGAATTATCCATTTTAATTAATTTTCATCAAATGAATAGCCCTGAATTCACACCACATCACCTATTTTGTTTTGTATACATAGGCTTTGCTCATTTGAGTAATGAGACTATGACTGAGGAAATTATTGAAGAAATTGAACGAAAAATTGCTTCATGGATGAACGTAAATCCATCAAACATTGTTGAGTTTAATCGAGTCCTTCACGAAACTTACGACTGGTACAACGGCTTAAAAAAGAATGAAAAACTAGCAAATGTTTTAAAAGTGGCTAAGTCGATAAATGAAATCAAAGGCTTTACCATTGAAAATAAGAAAACATTTTTGTCGGATATTAGAGATATTGCTGTGGCAGATGGGAGATTTAGTAAAGACGAAAAAAATATGCACGATATGATTGCCAAAGAAATGGGAATTAACATCATGACAACTGATAAAGAAATTCAAAAAAAAATAGGATTTTAATATGATCAAAGACCTTTTTAAAGCTATAAAGTTACCTTTTCTATTTGTCACTATCCTTAGTTTAATTCACTTTTACAGTTCACATTACGGAGTACGTTTAAGTCATTTCGGGGTTTATCCAAGAGAACTCAAAGGCCTTATAGGAATTATTACTTCACCATTTATCCATGGAGATTGGAAGCATTTATTTAACAACTCTATACCTCTAATTGTATTAGGCTCCGCCCTATTTCATTTTTACAAAAGGCTCGCAGTTCGCGTGTGGATTTACTCTATTATTTATACCGGTCTATTAGTATGGCTAGGAGCTAGACCTTCATTTCATATAGGTGCTAGTGGATTGGTTTATGCCTTAGCTTCATTTTTGTTTTTTAGTGGGTTTATAAGAAAACACAAACCATTAATGGCAATTTCTATGATTGTTGTATTTGTTTACGGAGGTATGGTTTGGGGTATTTTCCCTAAGGAAGAACACATTTCGTGGGAAGGTCATTTATTTGGTGCTTTTAATGGGTTGTTTTGGGCTCTGTATTATAGAGATGAAGGACCTCAACGCAAAAAATATTCTTGGGAAATAGAAGAAGAAATTCTAAATAACTTAGATGGTATTGATGTTGTTTTTGAAGAAGTTACTGGACTTCATAATGAAGAACCCATTACTATTAAATATGAATACACAACAAAAAAAATGTAATTAAAAGCCTACTTCTTTCGTTTCCCAAAAAATGACTCCACAACAATCATGAGTCCTTTTCCAGCCAAAAACATGGCAGCTAGCATTAATAATCCAGCAGCTATTTTTAATAGTAAATTATCTTTCTGAACAGAATAAAACAATAACATTGGTCCACCAAAAAAGAATGGAAATGAATACAACATTGTACTAATCCCTTTCGTTAACAATTCTTTATTTACCATTTTCGTAGGCTTTTACGGCTTCTCTTACAGAACCGAATTTCAATAAATATTTTTCAGCTTTAATAGTAGATAATTTAGTTTGCTCAACAACCATTCGAGTTCCTCTAGCCACTAATTTATTATTAGACAATTGCATATCAACCATTCGATTTCCTTGTATTTTACCAAGCTTAATCATCAAAGCAGTAGAAATCATATTTAAAACTAGTTTTTGTGCAGTTCCAGATTTCATCCGTGTACTTCCTGTAATAAATTCTGGACCTACAATAACTTCAATTGGATGATCTGCACATAAACTTAGAGGAGAATTAGAATTACACGTAATACTTCCTGTTAAGATATTATGCAATTTACATGTTTGTAAAGCTCCTATTACATAAGGAGTAGTACCAGAAGCTGCTATTCCAATAACAATATCATTTTCTGAAATATTGTATTTTTTTAGATCCTCCCATCCCATTGAAACATCATCTTCAGCGAATTCTACAGCTTTTCTAATTGCCCCATCACCACCTGCAATTATACCAATAACTAAATCATGAGAAACACCAAAAGTAGGCGGACATTCTGAAGCATCTAAAATACCTAATCGACCACTAGTTCCTGCACCCAAATAAAACAATCTTCCACCCATTATAATTCTAGGAAGAATACTCTCTACTAAATATTCAATCTGAGGAAGGACTAGCTCAACAGCTAAAGCAATCTTTTTGTCCTCGTTATTTATCTGCCTCACTAAGGTTGAAACAGATTTAGACTCTAAATCATTGTATAAACTATCTTGTTCTGTTGTTTTCATTTTGTTTTAAAGCTTGAACTTTTTAGGTTTTTTCGCACCTAATAGAGTTATTATATAACATAGCTTGAATTGAGCTACATAACAAATACTATAATATACGGGCTAAATTAAACATTCGAAGCTACATTATAATACATTTGTAAAAAATAGATATTGAAACCATCCCTTAAAATACAATTCACATACGTATTACTTATAATGAGTATACTACTTACTAGGTGTACTACAAGTAAATACATTGGAGAAGGACAATATTTACTTACGGAAAATATAATACAGGAATCAGATATAAAAGTTAATACCAACGAAATCTATTCTTTAATAAAACAACAACCTAATAAAAAGTTTTTAGGAATTGCACCTTTATATTTAGCTTTTTACAACCTGTCTAATAAATCAAAAGAGAATGGTTATTTGAAACGAATTGGTGAACCTCCAGTAATTTTAAATTATCGATTAGCTAGAAAGTCAGCTTCACAAATAGAACTTTATTATAAGAATAAAGGATATTTAGACTCCGAGGTGGCATTTAGTATAAAAAAAAGAAAACATAAAGCTAAAGTAAGCTATCAAATAAATAACGGTAATAAATACAAGATAAACACAGTAAATTTAGGTTTAATCGAAAGTGAGAAACTTACTAAATTAATACAAAATCATTTAAAAAATTCAAAAATAAAAATTGGGGCTTCCTATAATTATAGCGATTTAGAAGATGAACGTAATCGTATTTCTTTAAAAATTCAAAATAGTGGTTATTACCAATTTAACAAGGAATATATTTATTTCCTAGCGGATACAAATAGAGCCAATAAAGAGGTAGATTTAAATTTAATAATTAAAAGTGTAGAAAAAAACATAAATGGAACACTACTAAAGGAACAGCACAAAATTGGACATATAGTAGAGGTTAACATTCATTTAAACAAACAAGAAAATGGATTAACAGATACAATTAACGTTAAAGGACTTAACTTTATTTACAATGGAAGGAAACCTCCATTTAACTTAAATCGTTTATCCGAAAAAATTCTTTTGCGGAGGGGAATGCTTTATAGTAAAACGTTTGTAAATAAAACCTACGAATCCTTATCTGAGCTTAAAAATTTCAAAAAAATAAGCATTGAATTTAATACGCTAAGCACAACTACAGAAGAAACTCTTTTAAGTGCCGAAATTTATCTTTTGGTAGGGAAAAAAATAGCCTATTCTATTGAAGCTGAAGCTACAAGTAATCCAGAATTAAATGAAGGGATCTCAGGTTCTGCTTCTATAAGTCATTATAATGTATTAAAAGGAGCTGAACATATACAGCTTACTTACAAAGGATCAAGCAACTTTAATGATATTAATGAAAATGGTTTAGTTTTAAATTTCACGATACCCAGCCTAATTAGTCCGTTTAAATTAACTAGTGTTATAAATAAAAACACTAGAACCAAAACTATTTTAACAGCCTCATTTTCAGAACAAAACAGACCTGAATTTTCACGAAATACTATAACAGGAAGTTATGGTTATCTATGGAAAACAAGATATAGTTCCAATCATAAATTATCATTATTTAATTTGAGTTATGTAAATTTCCAAGGAGACTCTACAGATTTAAGTGAAATATCAGAATACTTAATAGCAAAAGATTATTCAAACCACTTAATACCAACCAGTTCCTACACATTTAGCTATAACAACCAGAATATATCTAAGTTAAAAAATTACACTTTTTTCAAAACTCACATAGAGTCTTCTGGTAGTATTTTGTCTGCTTTAGCAAAACCATTAAATTTTGAGAAACTTTTAGACGAAGATGGTGCTCCAATTATACAAGACAATGGAAAACCAAGCTACACATTGAATTTATGGAACAAGGAAAACCTGTTTACACAATACATAAAAGCGAGTGTAGATTATCGCTTTTATTGGCAAATAGATAAGAAAAACAATGTCGCTTTTAGAGCAATGGGAGGTGTAGTTTACGCTTTTGGCAATACAGAACAAGTACCCTTTCATAAAAAATTTGTAGCTGGTGGTACAAACGACTTAAGAGGTTGGAAAGCATTTAAGAGACCTACAGGTATGGAAAATAGCTCTGACACATTGTATACTGGCGGATTGAAATTACTATCGAGTTTAGAATATAGGTTTAATGTGTTGAAAAAACTAAAAGGCGCTCTATTTTTTGATGCTGGTAATATTTGGGAATTAGAAGCAAATAATAGTAAAAATGAAGCCGCTAATTTTCATTGGAACGATTTTTTGAGTGAAGTCGCAATTGATGTAGGTTTTGGATTGAGGTATGATTTTCAATATTTCATTCTACGAACTGATATTGGATTTCCAATTAGAGAACCAAATCAAAGTTCAAAATTACAATGGAATAAAGTAAACATTAACGACTCTCAGTTGAATATTGGCTTAGGTTATCCTTTTTAATCAAATACTTCTACCCTCTTAAATAATTGATTAGATTTGCATTCTAAATTCTCATAAACTAAATAAAAATGAGCAAGAGATTCAAATCAGGTGTTGCTACTGGCGACCAAGTACAAGAAATATTCCAATACGCAAAAGATAATAAATTTGCCCTTCCGGCAGTAAATGTAACTTCTAGTTCTACTGTAAATGCAGTTATAGAAACCGCAGCAGAGTTAAACGCTCCTGTAATCATACAATTCTCTCATGGTGGTGGTCAGTTTTTTGCTGGTAAATCATTGAGTAATGAAGATAATCAATCCGCAATAAACGGATGTATTTCTGGTGCAATGCACATTCACCAAATGGCCGAACTATATGGTGCAACTGTTATATTGCACACAGACCACTGTCAAAAAAGTTGGTTGGGTTGGATTGATGGTTTACTCGATGCTAGTGAAAAATATTTTTCTCTACACGGAAAGCCTTTGTATTCTTCGCACATGATTGATCTATCTGCTGAGCCTATAAAAGAAAATATAGAGATTTGTAAAGGTTATTTAGCTCGTATGAGTAAAATAGGAATGACTTTAGAAATTGAATTAGGCGTTACAGGTGGAGAAGAAGATGGTATTGACAATAGTGATGTAGATAATGCTGATTTATATACGCAACCTGAAGAAGTAGCTTTTGCTTACGAAGAATTAAAATCTATTTCTGATAGATTTACAATTGCTGCATCATTTGGAAATGTACACGGTGTTTACAAACCAGGAAATGTTGTTTTAACTCCAGTTATTTTAAAGAACTCTCAGGAGTATATTAAAGAGAAATTCAATACTACACAAGATAAGCCTGTAGACTTTGTATTCCATGGTGGTTCTGGTTCTTCGTTAGAAGAAATTAGAGAAGCTATTTCTTACGGTGTTATAAAAATGAATATCGATACTGACCTACAATACGCTTTTACCGAAGGAATAAGAGATTACATTTTGGGTAAAAAAGATTATTTGATGACTCAAATTGGAAATCCAGATGGAGATGATCAACCAAACAAAAAATACTATGATCCACGTAAATACTTACGTGAAGGAGAGTTAACATTTAAGTCGCGTTTAAAACGCTCTTTTGAAGACTTAAATAATATAAACACACTTTAATCAGGCAATATGGTTTGGTTTAAACGAAAAGACAAAAAGGTAGTTACAGAGACCAAAGACAAGAAGGAAATCCCTGAAGGTTTATGGTACAAATGTCCTAAATGTAAGGTGGTAGAATCTACTGATGATCACCAAGTAAATTTATGCGTTTGTAAAAATTGCAACCACCACGAAAGAGTAAACTCTGCAGAATACTTTAACCTTCTTTTTGATGAAGGAAAGTTCACAGAACTTGACGCTAATATGACCTCTGGTGACCCTCTTGAATTTGAGGATACTAAGAAGTACAAAGACCGTTTAGTAGCAACCATGAAAAAGACAGGCATTAAAGACGCTGTTACTACTGGTTACGGAAAACTTAACGGAATGGATATTTCTATAGCTTGTATGAACTTCAATTTTATTGGTGGTTCGATGGGTTCTGTAGTAGGAGAGAAAATTGCGAGAGCAATTAAATATTCTATCGACAATGAAATTCCTTTTATGATGATTTCTAAATCGGGTGGAGCTCGTATGATGGAGGCTGCATTTTCATTAATGCAAATGGCTAAAACATCTGCTAGACTTTCTCAGTTAGCTAAAAAAGGCATCCCATATGTTTCTATGCTTACCGACCCTACAACAGGTGGTATTACGGCATCTTTTGCGATGTTAGGCGATATTAATATTGCAGAACCTCGTGCTTTAATTGGCTTTGCAGGACCGAGAGTAGTAAAAGAAACCATTGGTAAAGATTTACCTAAAGACTTTCAAACATCCGAATTCGTTAAAGAACACGGTTTCTTAGACTTTATAGTTGAGCGTAAAAACTTGAAGGAAAAAGTAGGTCAGTTTTTAAGAATGACTTATTATAGTGAGGCAAAGTAATACTCAAATAAAAGAGTATATTTGCAGTCGCATTTTTACATAACTAACATTAAAAACAATTTAGGCATGTACCTTACATCAGAAAAAAAACAAGAGTTTTTTAAAGCTCACGGTCAAAACGAAAAAGACACAGGTTCTCCAGAAGGACAAATTGCTCTTTTCACATTCCGTATCGCTCACTTAACTGGGCACTTAAAAAACAACAAAAAAGATTACGGAACTCAACGTTCGCTAATCGCATTAGTAGCTAAAAGAAGAAAACTTCTTAACTACTTAACTAAGATTGACGTTCTACGTTACAGAAGTATCGTAAAAGAATTAGGATTAAGAAAATAATATTTTCATTTCCAGGAAAGGCAATTTTATATTGCCTTTTTTTTGGTTTTTATAAGCTTGCTTTTGGCAATCAGAGTTATTCAAAAAAATTAACCATAGCTTATACAAACCTTAGCCTATCAGCTTAAAGTAAACCCAATCTGATTGTTAAGAGCATAAATAAAATTGCATTATGATCCCACAAGGACTTAAACAAACCATCGACTTAGGAGATGGAAGAACGATTGAAATTGAGACAGGTAAATTAGCTAAACAAGCACATGGATCTGTAGTTGTACGTATGGGTGATACTATGCTTTTAGCAACGGTGGTTTCTAATCAAGGAGCAAAAGAAGGTGTTAACTTCTTACCATTAACTGTAGATTACAGAGAGAAATTTGCTGCTGACGGACGTTACCCTGGAGGTTTCTTAAAAAGAGAGGCACGTCCTTCTGACCAAGAAATTTTAGTAATGCGTTTAGTTGACCGTGTATTACGTCCACTTTTCCCATCAGACTATCATTCAGAAACTCAATTGATGATTCAATTGATGTCTTACGATAAAGACTGCATGCCTGATGCATTAGCAGGATTAGCTGCTTCAGCATGTTTAATGCTTTCTGACATTCCTTTTGAAGGTCCTATTTCTGAAGTTCGTGTTGCACGTATAGACGGGAAATTCATTGTTAACCCAAACCCAGAGCAATTAGAATCTGCTGATATGGACCTTATGGTAGGTGCATCTTTAGACAGTGTTACTATGGTAGAAGGTGAGATGGATGAAGTAAGTGAATCTGATATGATTGAAGGTATCAAAGTCGCTCACGAAGCAATAAAAATTCAATGTACCGCACAACTGGCATTAGCAGAAGCTATGAAAGTTGGAGCTAAAAGAGAATACTGTCATGAAGATGCTGACGATTTTGATCTACTAGCTCAAGTAAAAGAAGCTTGTTACGACAAATCGTATGCAGTTGCCAAAAGTGGTAACCCAGACAAGTATGCACGTAAAGCAGCTTTTGGTGCAATAAAAGAGGAATTCTTAGCTACATTAAGCGACGAAGACCGTTCAGCAAAATCATTTTTATTAGGTAAATATATTCACCAGGTAGAAAAAGACGCTGTAAGAGATGTTGTACTTAAAGAAGGTATTCGTTTAGACGGTAGATCAACTACAGATATTCGCCCAATTTGGTGTGAAGTAGATTACTTACCAACTGTACACGGTTCAGCTATCTTCACTCGTGGAGAAACTCAATCTTTATCTACAGTAACTTTAGGTACTGCTTTAGACGTAAATAGAATTGATAATGTAACCTTCAGAGGTTCAGAAAAATTCTACTTACACTATAACTTCCCTCCTTTCTCTACTGGAGAAGCTCGTCCTATTCGTGGCGTAAGTCGTAGAGAAATTGGTCACGGTAACTTAGCACAAAGAGCTCTTAAAGGAATGATTCCTGAAGAGAACCCTTACACTATTCGTATCGTTTCGGAGATTTTAGAATCTAATGGTTCTTCATCTATGGCTACTGTTTGTGCTGGTACTTTAGCACTTATGGATGCAGGTATTCCAATGACAAGACCCGTTTCTGGTATTGCTATGGGATTAATTACTGATGAAGAAACTGGTGAGTTTGCTGTCCTTTCTGATATCTTAGGTGATGAAGATCATTTAGGTGATATGGACTTTAAAGTTACAGGTACCGAAAAAGGTATTACTGCTTGTCAGATGGATATTAAAGTTAAAGGTTTGTCTTATGACATCTTAACGAAAGCTTTAGAGCAATCGAAAGCTGGTAGAATGCACATTTTAGGTGAGCTTCTTAAAACAATCGATACTCATAGAACTGAATTAAAGCCATACGCTCCAAGAATCGAAATCCTAATGGTCGCTAAAGACTGTATCGGTGGAATTATTGGACCTGGTGGAAAAATTATTCAGAAGCTACAATTAGATACCGACACTACTATTACTATTGAAGAAATTGATGGTATGGGTAAAGTTGAAATCTTAGGTACTAATAAGGAAGGAATGGACGCTGCAATCTCTAAGATTAAAGAGATCGCCTTTACTCCTACTGTAGGTGAAGAATACGATGGACGTGTTAAGGACATCCAAGCTTATGGTGCATTCGTTGAGATTGCTCCAGGTAAAGATGGTTTATTACACATTTCTGAGATAGATCACAAACGTATAACTAATGTTGAAGACGTATTAAAAGTTGGCGATGAAGTTAAAGTTCGTATTATCGATGTAGATCAGAAAACTGGTAAAATGAAACTATCTAGAAAAGTTTTATTGCCAAAACCTGAAGCTAAACCTGCAGAATAATTTTTATAATATTTCATACTAATCCTCTCGTGCAAACGAGAGGATTTTTTTATTTTTAAAAAATGAAATCGAAAACTTACATCATAGGTATTGCTGGAGCTAGTGGTTCAGGAAAAACAACCTTTGCACAAAATCTTGTCAAAAAGTTCCCTCAAGATAAAACGCTATTAATCTCACAAGACTCATATTATAAAGACTTAAGTAAGTTATCCTTAGCAGAAAGAACTGATCAAAATTTTGACCACCCAGATTCAATAGATTTCAAATTATTGAAAAAGCATTTAATTGAACTAAAAAAAGGAAACTCAATAAGTCAGCCTATTTATAATTTTGATAGCCATAGTAGAGAAAAAAGAACACTAAAAATTGCACCTAAATCCATACTCATTGTAGAGGGTACTTTACTTTTAAGTCAGCCTGAAATAATAGAAGAAATAGATTGCACCATTTTTATTCATTTAGATCAAAATACTTGTTTAGAAAGACGAATGAAAAGAGATATTTCGGAACGAGGACGAACAAAAGACGAGGTTTTAAAACAATATAAAATGACTGTAAAACCGATGTATGAGCTATTCATTAAACCTAATGAAAATGCTGCTAACCATATAATTACAGGGAACAATACGCAAGAAGATATAGCAGAATTATACACTTCAATTCTAAAAGATTTAAAAAATATAGACTTTAATTTACAATAATTGTAACCTTTTAAACATATGGCTCGTATATAAGCAAGAATAACTTAATTTAAAGCTTCTCAATATGCGTCAACTGAAGATTACCAAGCAGGTAACCAACCGTGAAACGGCCTCTCTCGATAAGTACTTACAAGAAATTGGAAAAGTAGATTTGATTACTGCCGAAGAGGAAGTTGAGTTAGCTCAACGTATTCGTGAGGGTGATCAAATGGCTTTAGAGAAATTAACAAAAGCGAATTTACGTTTTGTAGTTTCTGTTGCTAAACAATACCAAAATCAAGGTTTATCTTTACCCGATTTAATTAACGAAGGTAACTTAGGTTTAATTAAAGCAGCACAACGTTTTGATGAAACTCGTGGTTTTAAATTTATATCTTATGCAGTATGGTGGATTCGTCAATCTATTCTACAAGCATTAGCAGAACAATCTCGTATTGTTCGTCTTCCATTAAATAAAATTGGATCAATAAATAAAATTAACAAAGCCTACGCTTCTATTGAACAAGAGGAAGAACGTGCACCTTCAGCAAGTGAAATTGCCACTTTCTTAGATATGAGCGAATCCGATGTTAAGGAATCTCAAAGAAACTCTGGTCGTCATGTATCTATGGATGCACCATTAGTGGAAGGTGAAGATTCTAACCTTTACGATGTATTGCGTTCTGGTGAGAGTCCAAATCCAGATAGAGAACTTTTAGATGCATCTCTAAGTATAGAAATTGAAAGAGCATTAGAAACGCTTACTCCTCGTGAAGCAGATGTTATCAGACTTTACTTCGGATTAGAAAGTAAGCAGTCTTTAACACTAGAAGAAATTGGAGAACGATTTGATCTTACTAGAGAAAGAGTTCGTCAAATTAAAGAAAAAGCGATTCGTAGATTGAAACACGCATCGAGAAGTAAAATATTAAAAACCTACTTAGGTTAACATTAAAGAAGGCTTAGGCCTTCTTTTTTTTTATATAAAAACAAGCTTATGTCACATTTAATAGCACCTTCAGTATTAGCAGCGGACTTTGCTAACATCCAAAGAGATTTTGAAATGATTAACGAGTCTGAAGCAGATTGGTTTCATATTGATGTTATGGATGGTGTTTTTGTACCAAATATTTCTTTTGGTATGCCTGTTATAGCAGCCATGAAAAAGCATGCTAAAAAACCAATGGACGTACACTTAATGATTGTTAATCCAGACAAATACATTAAGACCTTTAAAGAAGTTGGTGCAGATATACTCACGGTACATTACGAAGCCTGTACACACTTACATAGAACACTTCAAGCTATAAAAGCCGAAGGAATGCAAGCTGGAGTTGCTTTAAACCCACATACGCCTGTTCATCTTCTGGAAGATATTATTACAGATATAGATTTAGTTTGTATTATGTCTGTGAATCCTGGTTTTGGAGGACAATCTTTTATAGAGAATACCTATACCAAAGTAGCACAACTAAAAGATTTGATTCTAAAGAAAGGTGCAGAAACAAAAATTGAAATTGACGGTGGTGTAACTATTTACAATGCAAAAAAATTGATTGATGCAGGTGCTGATGTTCTTGTAGCTGGTAGTTTTGTTTTTAAATCGGATAAGCCTAAACAAATTATTAAAGAATTAAAATCAGTTTAATTTTAATTCTTTGAAAAAAATCTATCTATAAAGAGGATAATTAAAGTCTACTAGATCTTAAGGATCAATAAAATAATTTAGACCGTGAACTAAAGTAAATATAAGTACTCGAAATTTATTTTTCATTCCAACAGGATAAGTCTTTACCTAATATTTTAGCAAGCATTTTATTATGAGGAATAAACTTAGAATAAAGAATTAACTCTAAGTCCTTATCAATAGGAGTATATTTTGCACCGAGCCATTTGTTTAAATTATGTACAATTTTATGAATTAGTCCGTATCCAAACCATTGCCTAGCGTAGTATTCTGCAGGAATACAAAGAGGTTTATACCCTTTATTAGACACTAAAGGCTTTTGAGTGAAATCTGCTGGAATAATTCCTAAAAAATCAGAAAGATTATTTAATCCAAGCTCTGGGTTTGTAATAAACTCCTCAAATATTATAAAGTGCATTTGATCGATTGGAAAAAACTCTTTAAATCTTTCTACTTGCTCAACATAAATGCTTCTTTTAAAATATCCTTTGTAGATATCTTTATTAATACGCTCATCTTCTTGCTCAATACATTCTCTAACTGAGAGTATTTCTTTTCCTATACGGATATAATGCCAATAGTTTGAATAAGTTCTTTTTACAGGATTTCTTAAAATCCAAACTAATTTCATTTTTGGATTTTGCTCGTAAATTCGTTTTGCTGCTTTAGGATCGTAACAATACGCAGGTGTTTTCTCGCCAATTATTTTTTGAGAAGTATAAGTCTTAAACCACGTAGAATACCACTTTTCCCCTTTTGA
>Ga0308002_1000283_pt1 | contig 20332 bp, 6 predicted proteins | sample Neamet34_FD_203148 | JGI IMG/M metagenome (GOLD analysis project Ga0308002, IMG submission 203148) | Marine microbial communities from water near the shore, Antarctic Ocean - #34 | ecosystem: Environmental > Aquatic > Marine > Unclassified | place: Southern Ocean | collected 2014-06-06
TTTCTTAACTGGCTTTCTATTCAATTTTGTATTTATTAGATTTATGTTTTCAATATCTGTGAAAGTTAATCCAGGATATTTTGTTGATATTTTTAATTGATCAGCACCGTTGATATTTTCAATAGCTGCTAATAAACTAATTTTATGTGTTATGTCAAATGTTGCATCGCCATAATTAAACCCAGTAGAATCCTTTGTTACAAACAAATTACCCTTAAGATCTCTAGAATTGCTATCACCAAAATCATCAAACTTATTAAATGTTAATTTAGTTGTTACAGAATCCACCGCAGTAGAAACAGTGTTTGCTATTATGCTCTCTTTAATATCTATATTTGCCGCTAATAAAGAATTTACTTTATTTAAATCCTTATTTATGTTTAATGCATTTTTGTACTTCTTTATTAAAGTAGATTGATCATCCTTTAAATTGCTTAAATCAAATTTATAGCTTCTAATCTCAGAGACTAAACTGCCATTACTAGAAGTCATTGTTCTAATAGTATCCTTTGATGCTAAATAATTATTGAAGTTTCTATTAGAATCTTCTTTAGCAATCTCTACTTCTCTTTTAAGATTTTCAGTTTGATTGCATTGTCTAAGAAACAATAAAGCAAATAACGCAACTGCTATAAATATAACAGTGTTTTTGTTAGCAAACATATTTTTTAATTTATCCATATTCTATTTATATATTAACCTCCTACGAATCCACCAACAGGGTCTTCATCATCAAGGTTGACAGAACCCGCAACCTGAGTAATTACTGTAGTATCACCTGGTCCATATTGTGTAGTTTTAGTAAGTGTAGCATTACGACTACCTATACCGCCATTATTTGATTTATTAAGAAGAACATATCCAGTCGTTGAATCAAAAACAGTCACACTTGTTATGACTAGCCATGTTGTAGCTGATAATTGAAAATCAAACGAACCAGGTACAATAGTACTATACGTGAATGGTATTGTAATTGTACCACCTGACGATGGTGAACTTATAGCATTACTGTCGAACGCAAACGCAGCAGCTGGCGTTGCAGTTGGCGTTGCAGTTGGCGTTGCAGTCGGTGTTGCAGTTGCTGTCGCAGTTGGCGTTGCAGTTGGCGTCGCAGTTGGCGTCGCAGTTGGCGTCGCAGTCGCAGAGCCACCTGTACCTGCCTGTACCACACTAATAGCAGCTGTTGTTGTACCATCATTATGAGTTACTGTTAACGTTGCATTTCTTGTAGACGCAGTCCCATTAGCAGTTATAGTAATGAGCCAATCATCACCTGATATATTAGTAACAGTGATCCATGCTGGTATAGTAGACTGGTCCCATGCATATGCAGCGCCTGACGGTGAAATACTTACTGTTCTTGTGTATTGATTAGGATTATAACTTGGCATTTTTGTTGCTTATTTTTATATTATATATATTTGTCTTCTTTTATCTAAGAATATTTATAGGGGGTTACCTAAGTTCTCCTCTTTTTCAGCTACTACATTGTGAACTAGATATTTATTTGCGAAATATACATCATAATCTTCAATATCTAATGAGTACGTAGTAAATGGTTGTTCCGGTGTAATTTTTACAATATTTGTAACATTAATCCATTCGTTGTTTTCGTTTAACATCTTATCACCTAAAACAACATTTTCAGCTATTTTAAATCTAACTTCATTTGTAGTTGTCTTAACCAAAATAGGGTGTTCATATGTTATTCTAAGTGCGTCGTTATTAATATTATAGTATGAAGTATAAGTGTCAATATTTATGTTTACTACATTTGCGGTTGTATATTCGTCTGTATAATTAGCAGCTGTTGTAGTAAATTCTAGTAAATTCTCTTCAACTGTACCCAATCCATCTATATTTAATGATAATAACGAATCACCTATCATCAGGTCTTCTATTAATTTAGTTTGGCCATTTGCTAGTGTTATTAATTCACCTGCTAAGTGACATCCACCACCTGTGCCACCTCCGCCTGTTACGACAAGTGCTTGTTGAATTATAGTAAGAGAATCTGTAGGTCCATTTGGTCCTGTTTTATAAACAGTAGTTGAACGATCTTGAATCGTATTTGTATAATTCCATTTTTCGACAGTAACATATCCGGCTGATCCAGACTGTAATGTTACTGTTGTGTAGTTTGCTAACCAAATTACTCCATCTGCAAAATCACTAACAGTTGGTGTAAAACCTCCATAACTGAATGGTATATTAATAGTACCTGCACTAGCATTAGTAGTAATTGAATTATTATTAAATGCAAATGCCGTAGGTATAACATTTACAGCAGCACCCAGTGTAAGAGTCCATGTTTCAAATACAGTCTGCGGTGCATCTGGATGTGAAGCTGTAATTATGAATGAATCACCTACATTAAATCCTGCACCTGGGTAAATAACCTCTATTTCATTGGACATTGGATCAACTGCTACTGCTAATCCCGGTACATTGACATAAATCATAGGGTTTTGATATGGCGTAATTAAATAGCCTAATATAAATATTTCTGCTGTATTATAAACTGATGTTAATGCGGTTGCTGTAGTCGCCTGTATTGTTGGCAACACTGTAGTTGCTGTTGCAGTCGGTGTCGCAGTTGGTGTCGCAGTAGGCGCTGCAGTAGGCGCTGCAGTTGCAACGATTACTGGGGATCCATCAGAATTTGCATTAATGTTTCCACCACTAATACTTATACTATTAGTTGTCCCGTTTCCACAATCAGTACATAGATTCCTCCATTCAGGTGAGCCCGAATTAAGATAATATGCTTCAACTACATCCAGCGTGTGATTGAATCTAAGCATACCAGCTTGAGGTATCGATGGTCTTTCCATAGTTGTACCATATGGTAGTCTTAAATAACCTTTAAATTCAGAGTTAATATCAATATCTAATATACCCGTGCCTGTTGTTTCAAGTGTGATGTTTTGATTATTAATTGATTGTAAACCTACACCTGAGCCTATTAGTGTTATTGGAGCGGTATCTGCAGTAAACGTGATTTTGTCAGTTGTGATAGCAAATTCTACATTACTACTTCCATAATCTTTTTTCAAATTAAACTTAGAAAAAATACCAGACTCTGTACTCGTTAATACCAGGCTGCGAATAATTCCTAAATGACTATGTTGTAATTTAATGTAGTTTTCATAAATATTATTGATTGCTATGGTTAATCTAGCATTAGTTGATGTATCTCCATTTGTTGTGTCCTCTTCAAAATTAGGATCTCCTAACCATATGATAGGTGGATTTGTATCACTGTTTTGCTTGGGTTTCAAAATAGAAACCTCATTTGTACCATCATTATTTGAATCTACCTCAATTTTGTACCATGGGCTATTAGAAGAACCCGAAATACCCTGTGCTCCGGTGTCTCCTTTGTCTCCTTTGTCTCCTTTTTGGCCAGTTGCTCCAGGTAAACCCTGATCACCTGTTTGGCCAGTAGGACCAATTGGTCCACCACCGTTTGCCAAAATTTGGTCAAAGTTATAGTTGATTTTTCCGAACTTTATAGAGTCAGAATCGCTTGGGTGTAATATCTCTTGAATGTTAATTGCCATTTTATGACTTTATTTTTATCATAGGTTTAATGTCGTAAGAATATCCTAATCTTTTATTATATATCAATCTAAAATTCATAGGCTTTTGCTTATGTGATTTATATGTGAAATTATTGTCTGGTGAATATCCACCAGCACTTAATGTGTTAATATCTGTCACATCTACTATATTCGATGCAGATCCTTTAAACTTTCTAGTATATAGAGATATTGAATCTACCATAAATTGTTCAATGATGTTTTTATTTATATAAAAATCCGCATCATCAGATATTGTAGTTTTATCTCCTGCAGAATTTGATACACTTACATATTGTTGTATTCTCGATAATATACCATCTTCTTTCAACAGTCTAGTAGCAGCATCACTGATATAAAAATCCGCAATGATATATTTATCATCTTCAAAAAACATTACTTCCGATTTATTTATTGAGTTCTTCAATATGTGATTCAGTTTTTCATTACTATCTACTGTTTCATATGTAAATGAAACTATATTGTATTCATCTTTTATTTTCATTAATGTTGACGCAAAGTATGATCGTTCTTCAGTATTATCTAATGTCCCCGGAACACTTTCTGATTTTCCACCAGGAAATGATCTAGTATAATATCCAGAATCCCACGAAGATCTAAATACATTAATATCTTTTTTAGCAATGGCTATCTCATCAATTGCCGGATATAATGGAAGTTTATCAGAAGATTCAGATAATTTAGTTACACCACTTGGGTTTATTTCGTTTACTTTATGATAGAAGTGATTTTTAATAATACCCCATTTCTCATCATGTAAGCCACCGTCTTGTATAAAGCCTAAATTAAATGTAGTTCCACATCTATTATATCTTTCATAATATGATCTAGCATTTGTTAATTCGTAGTCATCAGACAATGAGTGTTTATATAGTTTAGATTCTAGTCCCATTTCTCTATTATCAGCGCTTGCCTGTATTCTATTGGATTTGAAATGAGTGTACATATCAGTAAATGTAATTACTGGTTTAAAATCAACAGTATATGATCCGCTATGTCTTATTAAGAATGGATAATACAACGTATCTTTTGATGAGACCAAATCATATCCAATAATACCTTTAGATAATTTATAACTTTTAGGTTTATTATTATCTTCTTCTATTGAAAGATTAGCTTGCTTGATTATTTCATTTCCATCTTCAAAATTAATTGTAAATCTATTATTGTTTACAGTACCGTCCTCTTCAATAGAAGTATATGTAATACTATCATCATTCATATTAATCATATTTGCTACTTCATTAACAGAAAGCCTTTCCAGTATTTTTTTATGTATATCAATTCCGCCACCTACATAATAATACTTAATATTACCCTGTAATAAATTAGGCAAATAAGTAACGTCTAGGAAATCAGTGGGATCACTTACATTCACCGGCTTATTTGTAATTTTAACAGTATTAGAACCTTCAATTGAAGTTATAGAAAACTTATATATCGGGCTACCAGCTATATTCGGTTCAATGTCCATTAATATATCACCATATAAACCGTTTTCACCCTTCAATATTTGATTGTCAAAATCAGGTACGCTGCCATCAACATGATTTATACCATCAACTGTATATGGTGAATTACCAACTAAGTTTGCAGTGTTCCAGCTTAATGCGCCATCAAAACCAGTATTTGAGTACACATAGTCTTCAGATACCTGATCATATACTATTTTATGATTTAATTCATATAGCATCTTTCTGTTCATATTACCTTTTATCCAATAATCACTTATGTTTAAATTAATAAAGAATATTACAAACTTAAATTTCTTGTTCTGAATAATCTCAAAATCAATATCGTTCGCAGTACTATCAGTATTTGTTTTTAACAAAATACTAAACTTATACCCATTAAATTCACTGTTTTTTACAAAATCTATTGCAGTTTTATCCGTAAATTCCTTTCTGTTTTTTAATATAACCTTTAATCCTTTAAATATAGTACTGGCAAAAGATCCATCTCCACCGCCATCTATCATTGTATATTTCTTTCTTAAATTGGTCTTGAAAAATGTATTATTAATATCATCTACGTTTAAATAATCGTTTGTGTATTCTCCAAACAGCTTAGATATTTTTGTTATATCTGTTTCGTCCAGGTTTTTCTCAAAACCATCAGTGATCATGAATTTATCAAAGTAATTATTTTTAGTGCTTTTAAATAAGTTAGCTGTTAATTCAAAACCTTCTATGAAATTAACATAAGAAAACGTATCGTTCAAATCATCGTACTTTAGATATTTTGGTTTTTTGTCCATATAAAACCACTCATGTGTCATATCATCTTTGCTTCGCATGGTTGCTGTTAAATCTGGAGAAAAATTAGTTCTACCAAAAGCCTCATCAGTGTTTAAATAATAAGGCTGTTCTCTAACCGTTAGTGAATCCTTTAAGACCCATTTGTTAATATTAGGAACTATTCTAGAATTAATAGCAAATTCCTTTAATTGATTTTCTTTTAATCTATCAAACTCGCTTGTAATGATTTCAGTAGACTTTGTATCTACCGATTCTTCTGTTAAAATTCCAGAAAGATTTGAAAAGTAATTAACTGGTGCAAGATCGTAATCATTGCCAAATATATCATTAGCATCTAATATTGTATCAAAAGCCCCAGTGATAGGATCTATTTTCTCAATTGCATTAGCATATGGCTCATAATTAATATTGCTAGTAGTTTCTAAATTAAGTTCTTTTAAATCAGAATTAGATGTATCATAAAAATCAAAATTCATGTCATATACGTTGTATGCGGAAAATAATCCTATTCTAACAACATCTTGATTAAATACCATTACTTCTCCATTTTTGGAATCAGATTTTAATTCCAATATTAATTTGGATTTAAGAGAACCTATCTTACGAATATCTTCTACTATATCCAACACTTTATTGTATTTTCCCTTATGTCTAGTTTCTAAATAATCCCCGATTGATATTTCACCGACAGTTGTATTATCAACATATACTGATTTTGACGTGGAATGCCCACCGTTTAAATAATAAGCAGACCAATTAGAAAGTATTGTATTAGAACTGTTTATAGATTTTCTTAATTTTAAAATATTATTTGTATCAAAATTATTAACCTTTATAAAATCTACAACATTTACTTTATTAACTAAAACAACATGCTGTAATAACCTGTAGCCTGGGATTCTTGCTTTAACATATATACTAGTACCTGAACTGCTAGCATCTAAGTCACTGTCATCTGCTTGTATTGCAGCAGATAATGCAGAAGCCACGTGCTTTATATTACCTTGATTAGAAAATAATTTACCACTGTACGTTCCTTTATCTAGTGTATATGATGCAACATATGTTCTATTTTGAATTTTAATGTTTGATTGTATTTGATCAACTCTTATAATAGAACTTACAGCACCTGAGATATACATATTTAAATCACCTAGGTTTGTTTGACTTTCAGTTATGACAAATGATTTTGTTATAGCATTTATTGTTAAATCTAAATACTTATTTAAATTAGGTAATAATGCCCATGCAGCTAACATGTTTGTTGAAGTAATGTCAAACGTTGCACCTACATTGAACAAGAATTGTTTTAATCCAGTTGAATCTTCTAGGTTGACCGTAATTGTTTCGCCAATACCATGCTTGATAAATGTAAATTTATAAGATTCTTCTCTAGAACTAACTACAGCTACTTTATCGCCGGTTTCAGGTATCGCCGTAATTTCCATTTTAACAAAGTCATAACCGCGTTCGTCATTCTCTGTGATGTCAATAGACCTACCAGTATGTGATATGCCTATTGTACTTGGTATAACACCAGTTGTGTCATTTATTTTAACCTCTAATTGTTTAGGATCATAAAGACCTGAATTAGAAATTTTGTAATATATTTTATTCACACACACATATCCAAGCGTGGGCGAAGATTGCATTTGTTCATATGCTGGTATTGCAGTTGCAGGCGTGTTAGCATCCACAATAGACGTAACTTTATCAAACTTGATAAGGTTGTCGCTAATAGAGTTTATTTCACCAGTACCTGAATCAATCGTGTCAACATATAATCCAAAATATCTATTAATACTATAATCAGCTGAACTATCATCATCAAACATAAATTCTAAGTTTAATAAATTAGCACAAACTATATTGTTTCGTTTAAATCCATCCGTAATAAAATCATTAGCTTCAATAAGAGGCTTGTCTTTTAGCACAAAATCTTTGTAAATGTATTCACCTTTACTTGTAATTTCACCAGATTTAAGATCAATACCGTTGTAATTAGTAGTTTCATTTTTACCAAAAGAAACAGTAAGTGGTGATTTTGGGAACGTTTCTTGTTCAATGTGATTTCTAATATATTTACCTATATTAGATGACTTAGTTAAATCAAATGATTTAATTATCTCCGCATTCTTAAGTATATCCTGAATTATATCAGCGTTATTATTATCAATAGCACTGACATTTACATCTATTGGATTGTTAACTTTGAATATAACAAAATTACTAGGCATATTACTGTCTGCCCATATTGGAGCAAACATTCTGTATTTTTCTGTGTAATTTTTGGAATGGTTGTAAGTAGTACCATATTGATAATCTTCCTCTATTTGTTTGTTATATGAATCAAGAACGTTTAAATCAGACTCTGATCTTTTAGTTAAGAAAATTAAATCCGAGGGTGTTCCTTTTGACTTAAAGAAATTAGAAACATCAGAAGCATAATTACCACTAGGATTAATTACATTCTTTTTATATTTTATATTCGCTAAGTCTTTGGTAGCACTTATGCTTTCTAAATAAATTGAATCATCTGAACCTGTAACGATCTTAACATTACCCGATAATTTAGGATTTGTTCTTAATAATGGCTTAGTAACATTATCTATTTTATAGTTAATTTGTGTATTGAAATTAGGTTCGACCTTTATTGTATCATATCCGCTTATTATTGGAAACGTATATGTTCTTGTAATGTCAGCTGTATTATCAGCAATGCACCCGTCTGAATCTGTACTATCATAAACATCAACAGTTGATTCACTTGATAAACCAATTTGTGTTCCACTTGAAACAACTGGTCGTTGTTGGTTTGTCGTATAGTTTTTAACAAAAGAAATAGCATCATCCATGTCTTCCGCTACGATCTTGATCTTATACTGTAGACATTCATCAAAGCTCTCTGTCTTTACTATTTCACCAAACGATAATGTATCTATAAATGTTTTTATATGACTACCAGTATCACCCTGCAGATTAGTATGTAATCCGTCTACTATGTATATCGGCCAAAATAAGGTTTCAGTGTTATTGTTATCAATAGGTCCTTCTATTTCTGGTGTACTAGAATAGAATCCATAAAATACGTTTATATCATTTGTCCCATCATTATCAACGTCCATCGTCGGTAAGGCTGGTTTATTATAATCTAAACATGAACCATTTTGTGTGATATTGGCGCCCGATGCCAGTAAATTGTTATCGTCATATCCATACCATTTTAAATTTACATTATCCCCTAAGTTTTCCCATGCGACATATCCTCCGGCATCTGAAAACACATTTGATTCGAATAAATCATTAGCATCCTCGTGATTAGCACCGGTTTCAGATTTGTAAATTAATACATTGGCTTTAGCAAGTTCGATCAAAGATGTAAATGACCAAGTACCAATTTGTTTTTTATAATGTAATACTACATTTGTTTTAGTTGAAGCACAGAATTGATTTATACTAGGATCAGATATTGTAGATGTTTCGACACCATATAAAGCAGCATGCACGTATACTGTTGGGTTTTCGCATGCCCATATAAACGAACCGCCTTCTGTAACGCCCCATGTGTTTATATTTGATCTCTTGTAATATGTGTTAAACCAACTATTAGCTTCACTGTAAATACCGCTGTCTATTGTTCCCGTCAAATTATTAGTATTTGCATACAGGTTTGAATAATATTCGCTACTAAATAGAGGTACGTTGAGTGTAACTAATTGGCTTAGTGTTTTTATTCCGTTTGCCGAATCATACCATATATTTATGTCTTGAAATATACCGTCACAGTGTGAAAGCGTAGAATATACATATCTGACAGGGATACTTAAAGAACTTGCACCTGGTGGACAATCTATTATAGAAACAATTAAACCAGTAGCATCTATTTCTAATATACGTGTAGTATTTGAATTGTCGTCAGATACTGGAATAAACGTATTTGTACCGTTTGGTGTTAATAGATTTCCAAGTCCATCTACAATTGAATAGTTACCATAAATTGAATGACCAGGTATTAAACCGCTAACACTATTTGATTGTGAAGTATCTCCGTATGCTGTACTGTTTCTAAGAGCAATACACATTGATTCTGTATCACTTCCAAATGATCCAACTTGCATTACAAACGAATCAGTATGTGTCACTGTAATTTCAACAGTGAATGGTTGTGAAAATCCGCCCTTACCATCATCAGCTGTCACGATAACACTATCAAAACCAGAATATCCTAATATTGGCTTGTATTTAAATGTATGAGCGTTTGATGCTTGATCAACATTGGTTAGTTCAAATGTTCCGTGTTCCGGCAATACATTACCAAATGACACCGATATTGCATCGCTTTCAGCATCTGTGATAATTAAATCAAATAATATACTAGCGTTTTGTAAAACAGTAATATCGTTATCTCCTGTGATAATTGGCACAGAATTTATAGGGTTAATAGTTATCGTTGCAGTGGTAGACGTTTGCGCAACCGCGTCTGTTACTGTAAAAGTAAAAGTGTCATCTCCCTGTGTGTTTGCTGTGTGTATATATTTTACTGAGTCGCCGCTTATATTACCAACTGATATATTCACTCCATTTATAGCCAAAGTACCTTTACTCGGTAGAGTAGTAATTGTATATATTAATGGTGTAGTAATTCCTGTAGCATTAGCACCTTCTAGTGTAATTGTTTCTACATCATGCCAGTCTATTGAATATGCAGCAGATACCGCGGTTGGTGGTACAGCAGTCGGTGTTGCAGTCGGTGTTGCAGTCGGTGTTGCAGTTGCAGTTGCTGTTGCAGTTGCAGTCGGTGTTGCAGTCGGTGTTGCAGTTGCTGTTGCAGTTGCTGTTGCAGTTGGTGTCGCAGTTGGTGTCGCAGTTGCTGTTGCAGTCGGTGTTGCAGTTGGTGTCGGACATATACTTGTTCCAGCAACAAGACCCGCAGGACCGTCATCTACATTAACGACCATCGTACCTGCTGAATCATTAACATATTCATTGCCCGCGATAGTTATTCGCTCATCACCAATAGCTAATCCATTGTTATTATACAATGTAGTGCCAGCTGCGAATGTACCTGTATAATAATATGTTATATAATCATCGTCAGCATCATATCCGGCACATGCTGCAGATAATGTTGACCAACCTCCGTCAGTTAGTGAAATTGTAGAAGGCGCTACACAAATTGTACTAGCTAAAACGTCGCCATTTGGTATACCTATCGAATATGCAAAATTGCCGATTTTATGCCAATCCCCATTCGCATTTGTTGGGTAAATAAAACTTGCGTTTGATGTATCAGCAGCTGTTGAAGATGTATATAGGATAGTTCCTACAGGTATTCCGTTATTTAAAGAAATACTATCTCCAATGTATATGTCGGTTGTACCATTCGATAAACCGCATGCAATTGCGGCAGTTGGTGATGGTATGTTTTGTAAAAGTAAGTGTTGTGCCATTAAATTTAAATCTTTTTATATGTACAGGCCTTCTGTCTGTATTATATATCCAGATTTATTGCACGCTCATCCTAGTCAATTTAGCTGCTCTAATAGAATTTAGATTTTTACCGAGTGGGCTATATTTTGCAAACACTTCTAAATCGAATGAAAACTGTTGATCATGTTTGTCAAAAATATCTAAACCTATCTTTTTAGTGTATGTTAAATTAGGGAATCTTAACTTAGCTTGTCCGCCGATTCTACCTATATCACTAGATGCATCGTTACCGAAATAATCAGTCATTCTATATTGGAATATGATATCGACTGAAATTGCATTAGAATTATCAAGCGTTCCAACTTTAGCGTTGACATGTTTTCTGCTTTGTTTAGCATCACCACCAACTCTTAATGTATTTAAATTAATTGGAGATAAAAATAAGAATGCACCACATGAACGACCGCCTAAAAGGTATTGATCATTTGCATCAAAAGACATCTTAAACGTTCTTTCACCTTCTATAATTAAATCTGTAGTTTTTTGGAATGCCAGCTGTTTAGTAGCTTTATTAGAATCAACCGCAGTTGAAACGAAAGAATTACCAATAAGAGAACTTAGACCGCTGTATATGAATGAAGTTCCAGTAGCATATGTTGCTGTGATTGGCATTGTATATATTGCATTGTTTACCAATGTGTTTACGTTGTTCTTTTGTGTTGTATCAGTAACATTTGTAATTGTTGCGTTTGCCACTGTTTGTAAATCTAAATATAAATTCTCTAAATCAGGGTGGTGCTTATGTATGTATAATCCGTTATTATAATCAACTGCTCCAATTCCAGATGTACTTGTCACATCAACCTTAGATTGTGCAAATGATGTACTCAGGTCTGTATTACCGGCGCCGTTTCTACCAAATGTTCCTGTCCATATAAAATCAACAGAATCTCCATCACCTGAAGGTGCTATTAAATTAGGACTAGATCCTTGAAAGTCAGCATAACTAAGAGCATATTCGTAATTAGTAAATGTACTAGTAGCGACAGACAATAACGATTCAGTCACATATAGTGGATTTTGATTTGATACATCCATAAACCTAGAGTATACAAATTGCCCACGTCTCTGTGCTGATTGATATGGTGCTTCAGCTAATAAATCATATGCTGATATAGAATTACCGTCGATATTTTGATATTGTACTGGAACTAAATCATATTTACCTTCAGATGTGTAGTAGTTATCAGAACTTATCTTAACATCAGTATCTGGTATATTATTGTCGTTTAATCTTACACCAAATCCGTTATCAGCAATTGCTGCACCCGCTGCAGTAGATCTGTATGCTGGTAAATTTCTATCACCAACTAATCTAGAAACTAATTCTAATTTAGTAGCTTTAGTATTTTCTAATAGTAACTTGAATGTCTTAGTAACAATATGTCCTTTCTTGACAGTTAAACTTGCAACCTCATCCGTGTAATAGCCTGCGAATATTTGATTCTTAGTACCGTTGTTTATAATAGTAACTGTACCATCTTCATCCATTACTTTAACAACTAATTCACCTATTTCAACTTCAACTGCACCCTTAAGTGAAGCTATTTGAGCTTCTAATTGCGCGATCTTGTCGTATACTGAAATTGGCTTTTGCTCTGGAGATAAGAATCCCGAAGCAATCGTCGTTGCAGTATGTGCGTAGTATTTTTCATTTGCACTGAACGAATCACCGATATGATTGTAAACTCCACGAGATGCAAGTTGTTCTGCAATTTTAACAGCAGCAGTCTCGGCTGCATTAACTAATAATAAAGCATCTACATTGGTAGTATCAATTTCAGTAATTGGGAAATCTACAGTAATTGCCTTTGACCAGTCTGAATATATTGGGTTTGCAGGATAACCAGCTTCAGAAACCGATTTTACTCTAATTTCTACTAGTTCACCTTCGTTGATTGAAATATCTAATTGATTGAAGTTAACTGCTTGTGCATCTTCAACTAGGCTAGACTGCCATTCAAATTTTCTAGTTTTCGCATTTCTATATCTGTCTCTGGCCTTAGTCTTCATCTCGTTCCAATTAGAAAAAACAGCTGTCTTTTCTCTAGTACCCTCAGTAAATGGCAATTGAGTAACCTCGCTTGCTTTTCCACTTGTAGATAAGTATCTATATTGTATAACGAATTGAACAACATGTTGATCAACTGTATCTGCAAGTTTCTTAGCAGTTGGTACTGACCAGAAACCCCTAACTCTATATTTAGGTGAAACAGTAGTTGCATTCGTTCCAGCAGCAAGTGATTGAATTTGATTTACAATACTTGTATATAGACTCGTTTCACTAGTTCTTTCTGTAATAAGAGAATTTAATTCATTTTTATCTTTATCATGTTGAATCCTAGATTCATATTTCTTAGTAGAAATGTCTTCTCTCTTTTTAGAGATAGTTTCGTCTAATTTCTTGATCTTCTCCTCAACGTTAACCTTGTCTGCTGATAATTTCTTAATCTTATCTGCGCTGTCATTAACAGTCAGGTGAGAATTAATCTGTACTACCTTAAAGTTGTTAACATCAATTGATGGAGCATCAGGTGTAATACCCTGTGTTGCTGGTGGTATAGCATCATCTTTAAGCGCCTTGATATATTTACCAAAATCTGCAACTTCAGCTTTATAATAATCATCTAATCTTATTTTAGATCCGCCTGTTTGTATAAGCGTTAATTCATTTGTATATAAGCCAATACCAGGTGACCAATTTTCTGCTAATATCTTAGAATCAGGATCAACGGCTTTAGCAAAAACTAAAAGCCTCTCGTTAAATCCTACATTAATACTTACTTTTAAATTAGCAGTATCGTTTTTATATATGCCAAGTTGATCACTATCAATCTTAATAGATTCGTATCCTTCGATTGTTAATAATTCCACTTGTTTTGCTGAACCGTCGACCCTAGTAATTTTATACCTAGTATTCTTAGCACCGCTTTGTATCATAAGTTCATCTCCAACTACTAATTTCTCAGTATGATCTAAGTCTTTAGTAGAATCAGAATATGTTAATCTGTCTAGTTCATATAATTTTATAGAACGTTTAACAGTTACACCGTCTTTTAATACATCTCGTTTAGCATTACTAATACTTATCACATCAAACTTTCCAGTGAATTGCGCATTTCTATATGGCATGTCACGCGTATCTTCATCTAATGTATATGTCAATTTATTGTTAACAATATCTTTAATTACACTAGCATATTTTAAGTTTCCTTTATTCTTATAATTGGTATTAAAATATTCAACAGTTGCTGAACTTGAAGAATCAAATAAAATCCTTTTAACTAAAACCCTTTCAGTATTATTTGGAATTTGACCACTAACATCAATATCAATTGTAAGTAATGGATTTAAGAAGTCTTCAAAAAAGTAATTTGCCTTAGTCGCAAAATTAACAGGTCTATTAAAATTAGTAATATCGTTTGCTGGAGATTTTAAAGTAGATGTGATAATATTTTGGTAAGTACCATCTGGTAATTTAATCCTAGTATTACCTTTACCTAATCCAGATAAAGATTTTAAATTTGTGTCTAATCGCTCTAATTCTCTTTTCATGAAACCAAATGATGGCACATAAACAGTTTTAGTTCCGTCAGGTGTTAGCATCTCAAGAGAAACATCTTTTTTATCAGACGTAATTGCTTCGTTAATTCTCTCAAATGTTTTTAAGGAATTTGCGTTGATTTCAAGTAGTTTCTTGAGCGAGTTAGAAATAGAGTTGTTAGTATTCATATTATCTTAAAATATCGGCTTCAAATTGATAGTTAGTAGCGTCAATGCATACTAATTCAATATATGGTTTGTTAGTTATTAATTGAGTTCCATCTATATCTGCTATTAACTTATTAAAGCCTGCAGTAGAACTACTCCAAATTTTAATGTTATTACCAGTCATATTGATTTCGTCAAATGTAATTTTAAATGTCTGTCCACTTTTCCAAGCAACTAGACTGTCGTCAATGTATATATTAAGATTACTTTCAGGATCCGATGATATTAAACCCTTAAGACTTAATCTATTTGTGAATGCGTTAAGTCTAGCCCAAATAGAAAACTTAGATGAACCATCACCTACTACACCTGCATCAAACGGTAAATCCAGTGTTAACTGCGCAGCAATTGCTTTCGCAGCCATGTTATATACGTATACTGGATTTAAAACATATCCATCTACGTTGTTGTCTATTTTGATTTTATTAGGAATTGATTTGTCGACTGACGTACCCTTTCCAGCAAATATGACATCTGTATTATATTGTAATTCAACGGGTATCGTTCCGTCAATTAATGAATTTATTTTAGTATGTGCTTTAGTAATTAACTTCAATAATGAATTTGAATCGGCCAACTGAATAGAAGCATTCGTGAAACTATCTTCTAAACTTGTTAATCTATTAAGAATTGATACTGAATCTTCATTCGCCGTAACCAAGTTCTCTATGCCATCCAATCTATTAGCAATTGAGGTATATCTGTTATTTGCTTGTATTAAAAGCTCTGTTGCATTTTCTATGGCAGTTGTAGTGTCCATAAATAAATCCATACCAAACGTAGTGAAATCATTTACACTTGTTTCAACTCCAACATTATCTAATGAAGAATTGAATTTTAAATTTAACTTTAAAGAAAATGCATTACCGTTTAATCCAGTAATTTCATTTGGCTTATATTTGATCTGTTCATTAATTTTAGAACCAGGACCATATGAATCTTGAATATCATCAAGTATTAAAATACCGTATAAGTTAGTTGCTCTATTTGCAGATACTGATTCACTATAAATATCATAATAAACAAGAATTGCATTAAACGTAAACTTTTGTCCTTTTTTAGCAAAATCCAATAAAGATTGTATATCTGCATTTGTGTTTATCTCTTCGTATGCACTTGCATCAAACTGAATTCCAACACTATTAGTTGAATTAGACTGAACGTCATAATAACCACCACTGTTTACTAAATATGCATCAACTACAGAGTTAATATTAATATTAGGATCTGGGTGCGTTTGACCCACTCGACCTTCAATGTAATCTGCAGCGTATACTTTGGTTGCGGTTGTATTATAAGTACTTGGTTTAAACAATACTGTCGGTGTATAACCAACAGACGTGGGAACGTTTATATAAACTTCGTGATATGTATTGCCTTGATATGCGACATCATTTTCTACGTCAATTGTTCCCAAGTATTTTACAACTCTGTTATAATTTTCGCTAGCGAGTGTTCCGCTAACTTTCTCAGTATAATTACCGGAAAGCGTTTGATTAGAATCAGCTGTAATAAAATCAATAGCATCTAAAGAAGATAACCATTTAAAGAATATTTTCTCTGAATCTGATTGTAAAAGAATTGGATCATAATCATCATCTTTCAATAATAATTCTTCCAAGTTTAAAACGTAATTTTGAAATGTCTGTGCAAAATCAACGTTAGGCATTCCAGCAACATATGCTTGGCCCGAAGGTTGTTTAAGATTTGTTTCAAAATCTATTACGTTAGAACCATTAACTGAATCAGTAAAATCTGGAAGATCTAATAAAGCGTATTTACTAAACTCAAAATTTAAATCTGAACTGTTAAAAGCTCTAGTCATATCTCTTGCTGAAGAAGCAAAAGCATACATTGTGCCTCCCATGGGCTGCGGTATTCTAACTAGAGGAGTTGCCATCTATTATTAAGTTTTGTTTTATACTATGTTTGTGTTGTGTGATGCAATAACGAACCATTCGTTATTAAAACATCTTAATGTAACTGTTGAATTCGTTCCAGTTAATGCAATCGACGTTGCGGCCATTGTACCTGCACCGTTAAGTATAGATTTGGTAGTCGTTGCAACATTGATGATTGTTATTTCTTGTCCATCCTCGGCTATCGGTAAAGTAAAGTTACTATCAACAATATATGTCGATTTAGTAATAGCACTTGGTGTAACCTGTGTAGTTGGTACTGTTTTCGTACCTAACACTCCACTTTTTCGTAACTTTCCTCCAATATTTGTAGCGTTATTAAATGTTACATCTGTCGTAAATGCTGCACCTAAATTATTTACTAACAATAAGTTTGTACCTGAGTATACAACTACCAACGATGCGGTAGAAATACTAGCTAATCCGCTTAGTGTTAATGTTGTTGGGTTTAATAGAGCCGTAACGGATGCTAATGCATCGTCTAATTGCTCAAAGTTACTATTGATGATTGGTCTCGATGAAGAAACTGAGTCAGTTCCTAAAATTTCAGTAATGTTTGCCATTTTATTTGTTTTATTATTTTACTTTTAACATGTTTCTTTTTACAACGTTCTTATTGCCATGTGTGTCTTCCGCTTCTAATTGAATTGAATAGTATCCAGGTTCTTTAAAGACGTACGTAAGCCACATATTATTATAGTATATATCAGTGATTTCTGGGTTAGTTATATTAGTTATAGTCCATTTGGCTTTTTTCTTACCAGGGAACTTAGAAATATCAGTAGAAATTGTAACATGAGTAGATCTCTCTACTTCAGCGTAGTCGCTAAATACTCTTGTATCGTCCCATGTAGGATTAAAGTGTTGTACGTGTGTATATCCAGAAATACTGTCTGATGTGTCCCGTAATGTGTTTAGAATATAGATAGCTTCAAAATCATAATTCCTAGAATATTCCCAACCTACTGCTAATATAAATCTAAATACGTCATTTGTATCGTCATTGTCTATATCCTCAAATACCGCATTAAAATTAAATTTACTAATAATTGTATTTGTACTAGCATTCAATTCATCCATAATAGCCTCCCAGCCTGCAATATCACTCACTGATGTTGGGGTTGGACTGACGATTGTGTGATTACCTATTGTATTAATACCTGTTTTAGGATTTTTAAATGTAATACTTAATTCCTCACCTTGGCGAATATCGTTTATCTTGAAACTAGCTGCTAAATCTGGTCCAACTCTCATGAAATCCCACGCTAAATGATTAGTGTCAGACCATTTGAATGTTGATTCGTCCCATTGATATGGCCCAGTAGTTTCACTAAAACCAGAATCTGAATAAGTATCAACATATCTTCTAACTGTAGAAAATCTAATACCTTGATCTTCTTCCATATGAATATAGTTTGCTCTATCTAAAGTCAAATATAATGTAGCTATGTCTTCGTCGATCGTAGTTTTATTGTCTTGTGGTGAATTCCAATAACCACCGGATTTAGACCATGTAAGATCTTTATTATCCCATGATTGATCTTCTAACCATTTGTATATTCCGTAAATTTCTAGTTGCTTTAATTTAACATCTATTAAGTCTTTCATTTTATAATGAGACCTATGCCCAAACAGATCATATGTTCTCATCTCTACACTGTAAGTATCATTATATGGTAATATCAGTGGAAGTATTAAGTAGTCATCTATAGCTCCCCTGAATACTTGATTGTAGCCTCTTGTTTTACCAGTAACTAACCATTCAATTTCATAAACCCATGCTTTCCACCAATTTGCCCAAGTTATCTTTAAATTAGAGTTTGGATCTTCAGCATCTTCCCATGTAAATTTAGCCTCATCCCATATATCATCAAACGATTCTGTTCCATCTAATAATATAGGACATCCAATTGGAACGTTAGGATTATATGAATGTAAATCTTGATTATAATAAGTATCGTAAAAATTACCAATTGCTCCTTTTAATTCTGTAAGCGTTCCGTCAACCTTTGTACCTTGTGCTTCATTTCTAACATCTCCAGTTAAAGTATCTTCGTTACCGATACCTAAGTTTAAAAATAAATTATAACTAGAAGTATCATCATTTTGATCTAGCGATGGTTTTAAAACCATTGATAAATCCTCTATGAAAAGCTCTTTGTTTTCAGGCACAACTTTAAATTTAATATCGTGACCTTCACTAAAATAACCAATTGGATTTTGATTACTCCACATGTTTATGTTTCTTTGTGTAAAATAATCACCTTCAGCTGTGATGTCAATGATCTTAGCCTGTAATGGCAAGTACTCTTTTTGTAATTTAGATTTTAAACCATATAATTTAATTAAAACTTCTTGCGGAGTATAATCAAACGTCTCAGTTACATTAGGAATATCCCATTGATCAAACGTACCGTTAGGTTCATTTAATCTATAAACAAGACTAAACTTACTAGTCTTTTTCATAGTACTCGATGGCAACTTGAATTTTAATTTCTTTCTAGTAGCTTCGCCTCTTACTGATGACTTAGGTACAGGAACTGCAAATAGTTTACCGAAATTCTTAACCGAATTATCGATGTTTAACCAATATTCTTTTAATGTAAGCTTATCGTAACCAAAGAAATCTATTGCATTTAAAACTGCTTTATAAGTTCCTACGAATGGTTTAATATTGTGAAGCTCTAAAAGAAGTTCTTTTCTTTTTCTATTTAATAGAATATAATCAGGGGACATTTCACTAATGTCATGATCTTTAAATAATAGAAAATCCGATTCTGCTAATGTAGCACCGAAATTAGATAATAAAACCTTAAGTCTTTCATCTTCAGGAACTACTTCACCATAAATTTCTATTATAGCAATTAATGTTTTAATATTATTTGTTACACTATATACATTTAAGTTTCGTACATGTGGTCCAGCGATTGTAGAGTTTAACGTTATATTAAGTTGAATTGCTGTATTGTCCTGTGTATTTAAATGTTTTACACCTAACACAACACTATCGACATTAGTATTATCAAACAGATCAACTGATTGTGATTTTAATTCTTTAACTACTGGAATATTACCAGTGTTATCAATGTCGTATAAAATGATAGATTTACTATCAAATTTGTTTGTTTCTTCCCATTCAAATGAGAACTTAGTGTCATCAGGTGTTTCTGCAATTGGAAAGTTTATAGTTACATCACCATTGTGAACACATTCTTCAAGAATGAATAAATTAATAGTTTCATATAAACCTGCTGAAACCTCAGGTAAGTAAACAGTACCCTTATATACACCG
>Ga0308002_1000289_pt1 | contig 20195 bp, 17 predicted proteins | sample Neamet34_FD_203148 | JGI IMG/M metagenome (GOLD analysis project Ga0308002, IMG submission 203148) | Marine microbial communities from water near the shore, Antarctic Ocean - #34 | ecosystem: Environmental > Aquatic > Marine > Unclassified | place: Southern Ocean | collected 2014-06-06
TTTTAGATGGTGCTGATGCTTTAATATTAGTAACTGAATGGAAAGAATTTAGAAGCCCAGATTTTGACCTGATTAAATCAAAAATGAATAATAATTTATTTATTGATGGTCGAAATCAGTTTAAGAAAGAGTTTATGGAATGTAATGGTTTTAAGTATATTCAGATTGGTGTAAAAGCATAACATATATGCTTATAAGAATTTTTTTTGCTTCTCAATTAGTAAAAGATTTTTCAAATCTATTTTTCGCTAATATCTTCCAAAAAGTTCTTGGTTTAATAAGAGAATTGGTAATTGCTTTCTTTCTTGGTTCTTCCATTTTATATGCAAACTTTCTGTTATTAAGAGTAGTTGCTGATTTTTTCTCACAAATAACTGCAGGTAATGCTTTAAAAGCTAATTTACTGCCAAAATTCACAAAGTTATATGAGAAGAATAAAGATGTTTCATTAAGTGAAGTGTTCAGGTTCTCTCAGAAATCATCTTATTATTTATTTTTCATCAGTCAGTTTATTCAGACTGTTGTTATTTTCTACTTAAATTTAGAAAATAATATATTATTTTTTGTAGTATCTCTTATACTAAGTCTTAGTATTTGTTTTAATTTTATAAATACAATATTTCTTACTATTTTTCAAGCAAGAGGTTTGTTTTTAAAATATTCTTATTCTTCAGTAACCAATTCTTTAGTATTTACTTTATTGATTTATCCCTTAATTAGTATTGCTTCTTTTATTGGTTTAGCATTAAGTAGATTGATAGGAATTATATGTATGTATTTTACTTTCGTTAGACCTTTAAAGAAAGAGAATTTAGGTGTTGAAGTTAAATTATATAATTCAGATTTTAATTTTCCAACTCTTATTCTTGGTAATTTTGCAAATATTATAATTATTTCTTCTCGTTTTGTTTCTGGTGCAGACGGTTCTAATAACATAACATTTTTTATGTATGCAGTAGTATTGCTTAATGCACTATTAACTGCTGTTATTACTAATATAAGTACTATTTTACTAAGAAAAATTGCAATTAAGAAAAATTCTAGATTAATTTTATACTCGTTATTGGTTTCTACTTTTGTAGGTTTATGTATGGTTGTAATATTGCATTTTTTCAGTATAGATATAGTTAAGTTTGTTTATCTAAGAGGTATGTTTAATATTTCTGATGTTGAGCAAACAGCTGTTTATTTGTATGAATTAAGTTTTGCCTTCTTACTTTTGTTTGTTTCTACTATATTGTTTCAGCCATTCCTTTCTCTGCCAATCGCTAAAAACAAGAGGAACAGAAAATATATATCATTATTACTGATTGGAACAATTGTTACAGGCTTTTTGTTTTCTGGATTTTTTGATTTGGATGTTCAATTAGAAACGCTTATTGTAATTTATACTAGCTCTATAATGGGACTATTTTTATCTATATATTCATATTATTGTTATTCAAAATTAATAGCTTAGATGGAGTTTTATTTTTATATAATATTACTTTTATTAGCAGCTTTCTCAATCTTATTAGAAAGTAAATTATTTTATAATTGGGTTTTCATTCCTTTTGTATTCGTTTTTATGTTTATTGTTAGAAATGAAGGTTTTGATAGTGATATAATTACTTATGCGGGACAATTCAAGGCTACAGGACTAGATTTTTATTATTTAAGAGAATTTGTTTTCTGGTTAGGTAGTAGGTTGATATATTACCTTTGTTTTCAAAATGAATTATTGGCTTTTATTTTTATGGATTTTTTATGGATTATTGTGATGCTAAAGGTTGGTAATAGAATGTTAAATTATGATAAGAAAAATTTAAATAATGCTTTATTGGTTGTACTAGTTACTTCATTCCCATTTTTTTTAGGTTATGAAAATATTTACAGACAATTCTTTGCTACTATATTTTCTTTATTTGCCTATTCTTTAATTGAAAGAAAAAATTATACATCAATTTTTTTATTTATTACAGCATTTTTTATGCACAACATTATAGTGTTGTTATTGCCATTATTCATTTTAAAAAAATTCTTTAAATTTGATTTTGCTAGTAGAGTTCAGCTGGCATTTATATGTACTTTAATTTTTATATCTACACTTTCTGTTTTAGCAACTTTAAAATCCTCAGAGCAAACAGGGATTGATTTAGGAATTTTTTATATGCTTATTTTTGTTTGTTCTCTTGTTATAGGTTTAATATTTTTTAAGGAAAATATTTATATTTTATTTGATAAAGTTCCATCTTTATTTTTTGTTTCATTAATAATGATAGGTTTATTTTTTTTAAATATAGATATGGTCTCTGAAAGGTTAGGAATGATGTTTATTTGTTTTCTTATATATGATTTGTATAAATATAGCTCGGAAATTGAGAGTAGAACTATTAGATCCTCAGTTAGATTAGGACTACTATTTGTTTTCTCCCTTCCTACGTTATTTTTCGAAAATTCAATACAGTTTTTATTTTAAACTTGTAATATGTTAATAATATGTAATGGTGCTTTTAAATCTGGTTCATCATGGTTACATGCCATTGTAGTTGAATTAATTGCTGTTAAAAAAATAAATATATTTATGGTGCCAGTTAAATATACTAATGATATTAATTCACCAACTACGATTATTGAAAGTAGATTAAAACAGTTCATTGAAAATGAAGACTATACATTAAAGAATTACCTGACTAAGTCACATTTTCTTAATGATGATACTTTGAAAATAAATTTTTCTGATAATATTAAAATATTATTTATTGAAAGAGATATTCGAGATGCTATTGTTTCACATTTTTTTCATATTAAAAATAAATATAGATTAAATTTAAGTTTTTCAGTATATTATTTTTTATTAGGTAGATATAAGTCATATGAAATAATGCTTTTTAATTTAAGGTGTAAAAAAAAAATTGGAGAAAGTAATTTTTTTTATTTTTCCGATTTGAAAAATAATTTTGAGGATACTGTTAAAGAAATTGCATTAGTAATTGGTATCAATGATTTATCAATTAGAGAGTTGATGGTGATTAAAGAAAATACTTCTTTATTATCGTTAAGAGAAGGTTTGAAGAGAGGAAATAGCAAGTATTACCCTTCTAAAAGAGATGATAATTGGAGGCTTTTTAGGGAGGGAAAAATTGGAGGTTGGAGGAACTATTTTTCAAACTATCAGTTAAAAGATATTAATGAAATTGAAAATGGTTATTTATCAGCATTTGGTAAGTTAATTTATTTCTTTATTTTTTCATTTAGAAGAATAATTTTTAAAATTGAGTAAATATGAGAGAATGGAAGAAATACAATGGAGCTTTGATTCCAATTAGACCGCCGCATATCGATTCTAATATTGAAAATATATCGTTATTGTTAAAATTAGAGAATGCCTTTTTAGCAAGATGGGTAACTAAATTTGATTGTGAAAGAGAAACAGAATTTTGGTATGTTATATGTGATAAAATTTTGGATATCAATGATTATAGCCTCAACACTAGAAGTAAGATAAGGAGAGGGTTGAAAAATTCTGTCGTAATGAAAATTAAAAAACAAGAAATGCTTGAAAATGCTTATGAAGTTTATGAAAATGCATTTTTAAAGTATACTACATATTCCATTTGTAAAGATAAAGTTAATTTCATACAAGAAATTAAATCTTTAGGAACTGATTGGGAGTTTTTTGGGGTATATTATAAGAAAAAATTAATTGCTTACTGTATGTGTAGCCTTAATGATGGTACTTGTAACTACTCAACGATTAAGTTTCATCCTCAGTATCTTAAATATTATTCAAGTTATGCATTGTTTTATACAATGAATCGTTATTATCTAGCAGAAAGAAAACTTAAATATGTAAATGATGGTGCTCGTAATCTTGTTCATAAGACTAATATTCAAGATTTCTTAATCACTAAGTTTGGATTTAGAAAGGCATATTGTAAATTACATATTGAGTATAGCTTAATAACTAGATTTATTGTAATGTTTATATACCCTATAAGATTTGTATTTTATAGATTTAATAATAAATTTGCGTTAAAAATTAACTCTCTTCTTTTACAAGAAAAAATTAGAAGAAGCTTTTTATAAAAAATGAGTGCTTTAGTATCTATAATTACCCCTTCCTATAATTCTGAAAGATTTATAAATGAGTGTGTTAGATCTGTATTAGATCAAACTTACACTAATTGGGAATTAATAATTGTAGATGATGCTTCTGATGATAATTCAAGAAAATTAATAAGTAATATTGCCGAAAGAGATAATCGCATCAAATTTGTGTTTCTTACTAAAAACATTGGTGCAGCTGGAGCTAGAAATATTGCTTTAGAGATGTCTGAGGGTAGATATGTTGCATTCTTAGACTCTGATGATGTTTGGAAAACTGAGAAGTTAACAACGCAAATTGATTTTATGCAATCCCATGACATCTCGTTTTCTTTTTCATCTTACCAACCAATGTCTGAAAACGGAATGGAATTTTTTAGAGAAATTAAAGCTCCTTTGAAGATCGACTATAATTCTTTTCTAAAAAACACCATAATTGGCTGTCTTACTGTAGTGTTAGATAAATATAAAATAGGTGATGTTAAAATGCCAAATCTAAGAACCTCTCAGGATATGGCGCTTTGGCTGTCAATTATGAAGGGTGGAGTAGCTGCTTATGGGATTGAAAAAAGTCTTGCATATTATCGAATTGTTGAAAATTCAAATACTTCTAATAAGTTTAAAGTTATTCAAGGAGTCTGGAGAATATATCGAATTGAAGAAGGGTTAGGCTATGTTAGAAGTATTTGGTATTTTCTTAATTATGCATTTAATGCAATAAAAAAACGAATTTAAATGATGAAACGAATTTTTGATTTAACTAGTGCTTTTTTTGGCTTAATAATTTTATCTCCATTATTAATTTGCGTTTCAATAATAATAAAGGTATCTTCTAGAGGTGCAATTTTTTATAAGCAAGAAAGAACTGGGAGAAATGCTGAGATATTTACAATTATTAAGTTTAGAAGTATGATTGAAAACCATGGAGATGATAATACCGTAACTGTCAGTGGTGATCAAAGGATTACTCGTTTTGGAGCATTTATCAGAAAATATAAAATTGATGAATTACCTGAGTTATGGAATGTTATAAAAGGTGAAATGAGTCTAGTTGGACCAAGACCTGACCTACCTTATTATTATAGTTTATTAAAAGGTGAGGATAGAAAAATTCTCGAGTTGAAGCCAGGGATTACAGGTCCTGCTAGTTTGAAGTATGCTAATGAGGAGCAAATATTAAAATTGCAGGTTAACCCTGAAAAATACCATTATGATGTTATGTTTAAAGACAAAGTTAAGATTAATTTAACTTATTATTATAAGAATAATTTATGGATTGATTTGAAAATTATTTTTTCTACTATTTTTAGACTGTCTTACACTATTACAGAAAGGAAGAAGATACAACTTGCTCCTCCAGATGTTAGTGTTAAAGAGTTAGCATTTATTAAAAAGAATTTTAATATAGACTGGGTTGCTTCATTTGGTCCTCATATCTCCAATTTTGAGAAAAAGGTATCAGTTTTTTCAAATGGTTTTAAAGTGGCTGCTCTTAGTAGTGGGACGGCTTCTTTGCACCTTGCTTTAATTCTGTCTGGAGTAAAAAAAGGCGATCAGGTATTGTGTTCGTCATTTACTTTTTCAGCATCAGCAAATCCTATTGCTTATGTTGGTGCAGATCCTGTCTTTATTGATAGTGAAAAGGAAAGTTGGAACATGTGCCCTGTTTTACTAGAAAAAGCAATTAAGGATTGCATTTTGGAAAATGAAAAGCCAAAGGCGATTATGTTAGTTCATCTTTATGGAATGCCTGCTAAAATAGATGAAATAATGAAAATTGCTAATAGGTATGATATTCCTGTGATTGAAGATGCTGCTGAGGCACTTGGATCAACTTTCAAAAATAAGCCTTTAGGGACATTTGGAACATTTGGTGTTTACTCATTTAATGGCAATAAGATTATTACAACTTCAGGTGGTGGGGCTTTAATTTGTAAAGATAAGATTTTGGTTGAAAAAGCAAAATTCTTAGCCACCCAAGCTCGTGATGATAAACCTCATTATGAACATTCTGAAATAGGGTATAATTACAGAATGAGTAATGTTTGTGCCGGAATAGGCTTGGGGCAATTAGAAGTTTTAGAAGAAAGGATAATACAAAAGAGAGCAATTAAATTATTTTATAAAGAGGAATTATCTTCTATTAATGAAATTAGTTTTTTGGATGAATATAAGGATAGTTATTCTAATTTTTGGTTGACTACAATTCTTTTATCAGAAAATTCAACAATAGATAGAGAGCAATTGCGTTTACATCTCGAAAAAGAGAATATTGAAAGCAGACCACTTTGGAAACCAATGCATTTACAGCCTGTTTTTAAAGAATGTAAATCTTATATAAATGGTGTTTCTGAAGATTTATTTAATAGAGGATTGTGCTTGCCCTCAGGAACCAATATGTCAATTGCAGATTTGAAAAGAGTGGTAAGTAAGATAAAGGAATTATATGAAGCTTAAATTACAAAATCTAGAGAGAATTTACAAGCAATTTATTATGTTGTTTGTAGATATTATTACTCTGCTATTTGCATTGTGGTTATCTTTTGTTTTACGATTAGGAGAGCCATTTCCATTAGATTATATTTATGATTCATTATGGATATTTATTGCTGTACCTATTGTAACTATTCCCTTATTTATTAAGCTTGGTCTTTATAGATCAGTTTTGCAATATATAGGTATTAAGGTTATTACCACAACATTTCAAGCCACCACAATAAGTTGTTTGATTATTGGGTTCTTGATGATGTTTTTTAGAGAGTCTAACTTGCCTAGATCTGTTTTGCCTATTTTCTGGTTCATTATTAATATTTTTGTAATGAGTACCAGGTTTTTATTTAAAGGTTATTTATACTCATGGGATAGCTTTGTAAATGAAAGGAAGCAAGCAATAATTTATGGGGCTGGTAATGCTGGGGTGCAATTAGTAGAGAGTTTAAAGAAAAGTGCTGTTTATGCACCAATTGCATTTATTGATGATGATAAAGCTAGGCAAGGAACTATTTTGAATTTTTTGGAGGTTTTCCCTTTTGATAAAATTGAAGAATTAATAAAAATTAAGGAGGCAAAGATTTTATTATTTGCTGTACCTTCAGCATCACATAAACAAAGGACACAAATATTACAGAAACTCACAAAATTCCCTATTGAGGTCAAAGTACTACCTTCAATGGATAATATAGTAGATGGTGTGGTTTCAATTGATAGCATTAAACATGTTGGTGTTGCTGATATTTTAGGTAGAAGTCCAGTTGTACCAAAACAAAAGTTACTTGAAAGAAATATAGCAGGAAAAAATATTTTAATTACAGGTGCTGGTGGTAGTATCGGGTCTGAATTATCACGGCAAATTATTAATCTTTCTCCTGATAAGATTATATTACTTGATAACTCTGAATTTAATTTGTATACGATTCATCAGGAATTATCATCAATGTTAAAAAATGTTAAAATCACACCATCTTTATGTACTGTAACTAATTATCATCAGCTTAAAAAAATAGTTAGTAAACATAATATCAATACAATTTTTCATGCTGCGGCTTATAAGCATGTTCCTATGGTTGAGATGAATGTTGTTTCAGGAGTGTATAATAATATTGTTGGGACTTATAATGTGGCTAGAGTTGCTGATGAATTAAAGGTAGATAGTATGGTGTTGGTTTCTACTGATAAAGCTGTTCGCCCTACTAATGTAATGGGGGCCTCAAAGCGATTTTCTGAACTTGTTTTGCAGGCTTTTTCTGTTAAAAGTAGTACTTGTTTCTCAATGGTAAGGTTTGGCAATGTGCTAGATTCTGCAGGTTCAGTTGTGCCGCTATTCCGAAAACAAATTAAGAAAGGAGGTCCGGTAACTGTAACTCACCGAAATATTTCGCGTTATTTTATGACAATTCCTGAGGCTGTACAATTAGTTTTGCAAACTGGGGCAATGGCAAAAGGGGGAGATGTTTTTGTTTTGGATATGGGTGAGCCTATTAAAATTATTGATTTGGCTTACAAAATGATACATTTAAGTGGATTAACTCCAATTGATAATGAAAATCCTGATGGAGATATAAGTATTGAGTTTACAGGATTGCGTCCTGGAGAGAAATTATTTGAAGAACTGCTGATTGGGAATGATGTTATTCAATCAGAACATCCTAGAATTATGCAGGCAAGAGAATCTAAATTATCTTTTGAAGAAGTGATTTCTTGTGTTGAAATAATCAAATCAGCTAGAGAAAAACAAGATGAAATAATTGTTAAGGAATTACTGTTGAAATATGTTGATGGTTATACTTCTGAATTGCTATAATAGTTGCTAAATTCGCAACATGAATATTTTAGTACTTGGAGGAGGAGTCTTTGGGACCGCAATAGCAAATGAGCTCTCAGTAAATACAGAAAACAATGTAGTGTTGTTTTCCAGAAGTCAGCAAAAAGTTGATGAAATTAATATTTATCACACTAACAAGTCCTGTTTCCCAAATAAGCATTTAACTAAACTTTTATCAGCTACTTCAGATAAAAATGAAATTAAAAAAGCTGATGTTATTTTTATTGCCTTACCCTCTACAGTTATAATTGAAAATTTATCAATTCTTCAGTCCTATTTTAATGAAGAAGCTTTATTTGTGAATTTATCAAAAGGATTATTTGCTGAAGGCGTAACTGTCGTTGAGAGTATTGAGGAAAATCTAGGAATCACAAACATTGTAACCCTTAAAGGGCCTTCATTTGCTGTTGAAGTAATGGAACATGCTGATACTTTGTTAACTTTAGGCTATTCAACTAATCAGCAATATGAAATTATTAATACAATAATTAAAAATACTTGCCTACATATTGATTGTACAACTGATGTTAGGGGTGTTGAAGTGCTGAGTGTATTGAAAAATATTTACGCATTGGTTTTGGGTGTTGTTGATGCAAAATATAATTCGCCAAATACTCGTTTTATGATTTTAACGAAGGCATTTTCAGAAGTTCGAATTCTGTTAAGGTCATTTGGTGGATCTGAAGATACTTTATTTTTATCTTGTGGCTTTGGAGATTTATGTATGACTTCTTTAAATGATTTGAGTAGAAATAGAACCTTGGGATTGCTGATAGGGAAAGGTTTCTTTAGTGTTGATTACGAGTCTAATTCTGTTATATTGGAGGGACTTAATGCTGTTAATTTAGTACATAGTTTCCCTCTGGATCATGTAAGTGAAAACCTACCTTTATTGAATAAGTTACATACATTCTTTGATGGTAGGGAGAGTATTCTCTCTATAGAGTTTGACAAATTGATAGATAGGAAATTCAAAACTGTTTTGACTTATGGTACGTTTGATTTATTGCATTATGGTCATTTGGAGATATTAAGACGAGCTAGCCTTTTAGGTGATAAACTGATTGTTGGAATTTCAACTGATGAGTTTAATGAATTAAAAGGTAAAACTTGTGTCCTTCCCTATAAAAAAAGAAAAGAATTGTTAGAATCCTTAGATTATGTAGATAAAGTTATTGCTGAAAATAATTGGATGCAGAAAGTAAATGATGTGAAAGAAAATAATATTGATATTTTTGTAATGGGGAATGATTGGGAAGGAAAATTTGATGACTTAAAGGAGTTTTGTAAAGTCATTTATTTTCCACGAACTAAAGGGATTTCTACAACTAAGATTAAATCCATATTGAAAGACTAAGAATTTATTAATGTAAAAAATTCTTTGTAGTTGTATTTAAAAAACATGGATAACTATGTTTTTAATTGAAAATAATAATAATGAAATTATTAGATTGCACATTAAGGGATGGAGGCTATTATACAAATTGGGATTTTGATCGGAAAATTGTTGAAGAATATGCAAATGCTATGGAAAATCTACCGATTGATTATGTTGAGGTAGGGTATAGGAGTATAAAGTTAGATGGTTATTTGGGTAAGTATTTCTATTGTCCTTTATTTGTGTTAAAAGATTTAAAGGAAAGAATGCCTACAAAGAAATTGGTAGTAATTTTAAATGAAAAAGATATTAGAGTTAAGCATTTAGATGATCTTTTGAAACCAATTAAGCCATACGTCACTCTAATAAGAATTGCTCTAGATCCTGTTAATTTTAAAAGAGCAATAATATTAGCTAAGTTTATAAAAAAGATGGGGTTTGAGGTTGCTTTTAATGTAATGTATATGTCCCAATGGAGCTCTGATTCAGCCTTCTTGGATCTTTTAGAGGAAGTAGAGGATTATTTAGATTATTTTTATATGGTTGATTCATTCGGAGGAATATTGCCTAATGACCTTAAGGATATAATACAATTAGTTAAATCAAAAACTCAGCTTCCTTTAGGTTTTCATGGGCATGATAACTTAGAAATGGCACTCATTAATACTATAACGGCAATAAATGAAGGCTGTGTAATAGCTGACTCCACAGTAACTGGTATGGGAAGAGGAGCTGGAAATTTAAAAACTGAATTATTTTTAACTTTTTTAGCTAGTAAGAATAAATTAAACTTAGATTTTAATATACTAAGTAGTATTGTCTCTGTTTTTGATGAGCTACAAAAGGAGTATGGTTGGGGAACTAGTTTGCCTTATATGTTTTCTGGAGCTCATTCACTGCCACAGAAACAGGTTATGGAATGGGTTGGATTAAATAGATATTCATTAAGCTCAATATTACACGCTCTTAATAATAAAAAGATGCTTATTGAGGATAATATAAAATTACCCGTTTTAGAAAAAGAGAATCTATATGATAGCGTTATTATAATTGGAGGAGGCGAATCTTCTAATTCACATAAGGAGGCTGTTGCTAAATATTTATATAATAGAAGAGACATTTGCTTGATTCATGCAGGTGTTAAGAATATTCGTAATTATTTGGATTTAAATTGTGATCAGATATATGCTTTAGTTGGTGTTGAGACAGATGCGTTATTAAAGCAGATAGATCTAAATGAAAATTTACTTAATACTTGTGTTTTTCCACCCTTCCCAAGAAAAATGGGAATTTCAATGTCTTCAAGAATAGAAAAAGTATCAAAAGAATTAGAAGAGATAGAGTTTACACAAATATCTAACGATTCACCTTTAGTTATAGCAATACAAACTGCTTTAGACTTAGGAGCTAAAAGAATATATTTAGTTGGATTTGATGGTTATGAAATATCCATAAATAAAAATCAATTTTCTTTGGCTCAAGAAAATCAAAAAATTATTGACGATATTTCTATTAATAAAACGATGAGTATAACATCTTTGACTCCAACAAAATATCACAATATAAAGTTAACTTCCATTTATAGTTTGTTTGAAATATGATAACAGTTTTTTTACCATGCAGAGCTGGAAGCGAGAGAGTACCAGATAAAAATACAAAATCTTTTGCTGGACTAGAAGGAGGATTACTAAAAATTAAATTGAATCAAATATTAAAAATTAATTTGGTTGACAAAATTATTTTATCAACAAATGATCCAAGAGTGATGGAAATTGCACTGAATATTTCCGACAGAATAGTTATCGATGTAAGGTCGGAAGAATTGTCATTATCTTCAACTAGTACTGATGATTTAGTGAAATATATACCAAGTATTATTGCTGAGGGTCATGTGCTCTGGACACATACAACATCACCCTTTTTAACTAATGATATTTATAATGAAGCGATTAAAATATATTTAGAGAATTTAGAGATAGGAATACATGATAGCTTAATGACAGTAAATAAATTACAAACTTTTCTTTGGGATAAAAACGGGAGTTTTAATTATGATAGAAAAATTGAAAAATGGCCAAGAACACAAACTATACAAGAATTGTATGAGATAAATAGTGGTATATTTATTAACTCTATAGAAAATTATGCAAAATTTCAGGATAGAATAGCTAGCAACCCTTATTTAATGAATACAAAAGGACATGCTTCTTTTGATATAGATTGGCCTGAAGATTTTGAATTAGCAGAAATGATTTATAAAAAATTAAATAGCAATTAAAATATGAAAAATATTTTTTGGGATTTTGATGGTGTTATTATAGACTCTATGAAAGTCCGAGATTTAGGTTTTAGGCAATTATTTAATGAATTTAATAAAGATCAAATTGATCAATTAATTAGATATCATAATGATAATGGAGGGCTATCAAGATATGTTAAAATAAAGTATTTTTATAATAATATACTAGGGAAATCTATTTCTAAAGATGATATTCAGAAATATGCTTTAATTTTCTCCAAATTAATGAGAGAAAAATTAGTGAATCCAAATTATTTAATTTCAGATACTATTTCTTTTTTACAAAAAAATAAAAAGAAATATAATTTTCATATTGTTTCGGGTTCTGATCAGGAAGAGCTGAGGTTCTTGTGTGATGAGCTAAATATTAGTAAATATTTTTTAAGTATAAATGGCTCTCCTACTCCAAAGAATGACCTTGTGCTTAACTTGCTTAATTTATTTAATATAAATAAGAGTGATACTTGTTTGATTGGTGATTCAATTAATGATTATGAAGCTGCTATTATTAATGATATTTCTTTTTTTGGATTTAATAACTTAAAATTAAAAAAATTAGATTCAAACTATATATTGAAATTTGAATATTTTCAGTTTTAATACAATGATTTAAAGTTTACGAAAAGCAATAGTATTGTGATATTTTCAAAATGAATAAGTAACGCTATATAAGATGCAAGAAATAAAATTAAGTAATACTATTATTGCTAAGAATACAATGTTTTTGTATTTGCGCATGGTTTTTGTTCTTGTTGTTACTCTTTATACTTCTAGGATAGTACTTCATGAACTGGGTGTTGTTGATTTTGGAATTTATACACTTGTTGCTGGTTTTGTATTGATGTTTTCTTTTTTTGGTTCTTCTCTCTCAAATGCTGCTCAGAGATTCTTAAACTACCAATATGGTTTGGGTAATGAAAGAGGTGCAAATAATGTATTTAATATGGGGTTTGTTAATTTTTTTTTATTATCAATAATTGTTGTTATTGCTTTAGAAACTTTTGGTCTTTGGTTTTTAAATAATAAATTAATTATACCTACTCAGCGTTTACAAATTGTAAATAATGTCTTTCATTTCTCAGTTATTTCAGTTTTTGTAACAATGAATAGTTATATTTATAGAGCTGTCCTAATAGCAAGAGAAAATATGGCAATTTATGCCTATACTGGAATCTTTGAGGCTATAGCAAGACTTGCTATTGCATATATGATTATTAATACTGCAATTGATAAATTAATGTTGTATTCTTTTATGTATATGTTGGTTTCAATCTTAGTGTGTTTTGTTTATATGATCTATTGTTTTAAGTATTACGATGAATGTAAATTTAATTTACATTGGGATTATTCATTATTTAAGGAGATGTTTTCTTTTATTGGATGGAATGCTTTTACAAGTTTAATAGAAGCTATTAATCAACAAGGAATAAGCATTACATTAAATTTATTTTTTGGCCCAATTGTTAATGCAGCTAGAGGTATCGCCTTTCAAATTAATAATGCACTGTTAAGTTTTAGTCATAATATATATATGGCTGCAAGACCGCAGATAGTAAAAGCTTATGCAGTTAAGGATATGGAATTTTTTCTTAAGACAATTAACTTAAGTTCAAGGTTTACTTATTACTTATTACTTATTTTTGCAATCCCATTAATATTAAATATTGATTATATCCTGTATATTTGGCTGAAAGACGTTCCGAAATTCACATCAATATTCTCTGTTTTAATTATAGCTTATACATTAGTAGATAGTTTGAAGAATCCATTATGGGCAGCAGCTCAAGCTGTAGGTGATTTAAAAAGATATTCATTATTGGGAGGGGCAATATTTCTTTTAAATTTTCCAATATCGTATTTGCTTATGTATTTAGGTTTTCATCCTAAATGGGTTTACGTTGTTTATGTTTTGATTAGAATTGGTTATTTAATTTCTATTATTTTCGTAATTAAAAGATTAGTGAAAGAATTTGATTTAAGAAATTATTTTAATTTAGTTATTAGTCCAATTATTCTGGTAACTGTTTTGGCGCCAATTATTCCTTTTTTGCTAACTTTAATAATTATTGAAGAAAATTTGATCTCTTTAATTTTAATTTCTATATCCTCTTTTATAAGTTCATTAATAGTGATTTTCTTTTTTGGCTTAGATAGCATAGAAAGATTTAAGATTAGAGTTTTAGTTTTGAATAAATTAAATTTAAATAATAAAAATGAGGAATAGTAAAGGTTTTTTTCTATCTCTAACTGTCATTCTTCTTCCTATAAGTTATGTGGTTGACTCTTATTTAAGCTATTATGATGAGATATTTGTTCTTGGCTATCTCATTTATGTTGTTATATTTCATTTAAAGAGTTTTTTAACAAATCACAAATGGATATTACTGTTTATTATAATGCTCTACTTATTTGGCCTTTTATCAAATTTTTACAGTAATTATACATATTCTAACTTCTCTATATTAGTTGATATTTTTACTGGATTTAAGCAGTTTTTAATATTCATAATAATGTGCACTATAGTTACTAAAAGAGATAAAAGAGATTTTATAAAAAGCTTAGTTTGGATATCTAAAGCTTATTTAGTGTTAGCATCTTTATTTGCTTTGCTATCTCAGTTCATTGATTTAGGAATGACTAATGATTTAAGGTATGGGATGAAATCTTTTGCATTTCTATCTGGAAATAATAGTGGCTTTGGAATTACAATAATATTATGTTTATTAATTCTTGCAGCTTCAAATATTAGAATGATTACATTTTTTACTTATTTCTTAATTGGAGGTATTTCATTAATCTTGACTACTAAAGGTGTGATCTATTCATTCTTGACCTTTTTTATAATAATTTTTATGTTTAGTAATAAGAGCAAGTTAAGGAAAAGAGATTTTATTTTATTAATATCTTCATTGATTGCAGTATCTTCCTTTCAGTTGAATGAATATTTATTAAATAATAATTCTCCCAGAATGTATATTATTATTAGTGCTTATCATATTGCTGGTGATAATTTCCCTTTAGGCTCTGGTTTTGCTAGCTTTGGTGGCGATCAAGCAAGAATTAATTATTCACCATTATATATAAAATATGGTTTTGAAAACATTTATGGCCTTAGTAAAAAACAGGATATGTTTTTGAATGATAATTATCTTGGTATGATTTTGGCTCAAATTGGTTATTTAGGCTTACTGTTTTATTGTATTATTTTAGGTATTATATTTCAATTAATTAATAAGGATTCAATGCTGAATTTTAGATTGAAAAATGTAATGCTTTCAGCTCTATTAATGCTAATAATTAGTAGTATAGCTACAGGAATTATAAAAACTCCTAATGGTGTTTTGATTTTTGCTATATTAGGAATACTACTGTCGCATAAATTTTCTAATATTGCATATTATAATGAAAATGAAAATAATTAATATTTTAAAAAAAAATAGATTTTCTTTTGCTCTAGGAAAGTTGGTTATGATTTTCTATTTTAATTATGTTTTAGATTCATTTCGATATATTCGGTTTTTATTAGTTAAAAATAATATAATTAATAATTCAAAATATAAAGATATAAGAATATTTAGAGATATCCATAAAGGAGAAAGATGCTTTATTGTTGCGACCGGTCCCAGCTTAAGATATGAAGATCTTGAATTGATTAAAGATGAATATAGTTTTAGTGTTAATTCCATTGTAAAGATATTGAATAAGACTGATTGGAGACCAACATATTATGGCATCCAGGATGCTAATGTTTTTAAAAAAATAAATAAAGATATTTTAAGTAGTAAATTAGAAAATATTTTTGTTGGTCATAGATTGTATAGAGAGTTCAACTTGTCAAAATCATATATTCCTTATTTTCATTATTCTTGTTTTCATGCTAAGCATGGAGAAATAGTTCCTTTAAGTTCAGGTTTTTCAACTGATGCATCCGAAATAGTATATGATGGGTATTCAGTAACATATTCTATGTTGCAGATAGCAGTATATATGGGCTTTGATAAAATTTATTTATTGGGATGTGATTGCAATTATGACACTAATGGAAAGCAACATTTTGTTGAATCAGGGTTTTTTGATAAGCAAGCTGCAAGTGTTGGAGAAAGAATGATTTATGCTTATACCGTTGCTAAAAAATATGCGGATAAAAAAGGGGTTAAAATATATAATTCTACTAGAGGAGGCATGTTAGAAGTATTTGAGAGAATTAACTTTGATATACTTTTTAATAAATAGAAGTTTTATATATTTGTAAATTAAGATTAATATGAATAAGTTACAAGCTGCAGATATAAAAATATTGAAGGAAATTGTAAGGGTCTGTGATGAGAATAATCTTGTTTATTATATCATAGGCGGTACTTTGCTTGGCGCTATTAGGCATAAGGGGTTTATTCCGTGGGATGATGATATAGATTTAGGAATGCCAAGAGATGATTATGAAATATTTATTAAAATAGCGCCACCTATCATACAGTCTAGTTTTAAACTTGTTAATTATAATATAGATGAAAAATATCAGTATTATATCACTAGAGTACTTGATACAACTACAAAAGTAGTTGAGAAAAGAATTGGTAACAATTCAAAATATACTTATGCGTCTGTTGACTTGTTTCCTTTAGATGGATCTCCAGATAATTTTCTGTTAAGGCAATTGTATTATTTTAGAGTAATGTTTCTCAGAGCCATAATGTCCTTATGCTATAGTGATAGTATTGATAAGGATAGAATTAGAAGTAAGAAAGAAACTTTTTTATTGTATTTTCTTACAAAAATACCAATGAATATTTTTTTTAATCCACTCAAGATTAAATCTAAGATTGATAAACTTATGCGGAAACATAAATTTAGTGACTCAAAGTTAATCGGTTGTCTTATGGGTGCTTATAGAACAAAAGAAATGGTTCCAAAAGCTATTTATGGAAAAGGAGGATATTATAAATTTGAAAATATAGTATTAAGAGGACCAGAGTATTATGATGAATTTTTATTTTTGATATATGGTGATTACATGAAACTACCTGAATTAGATGATAGAAAAGTTCATTTTGTGCTTTTGGATGAATTTAACTTGAAATAGATTGTTAAATATGATTGCGTTTTTAAAATTGTATAAGAAGTTTGGTGGTAAGGAGTTGTTTTTACAATGGTCAAAATCACGAGTCTTACTTTTCGCTTTTTTTGAGTTAATCCTATTAGGGTTTTCTAAAAAAGGACTAGAAATATTAAGACTAGCTGTTCAATATAAAATTCAGTTAAAATTAAAGAGAAAATATAAAAGTGTTATTCTTAGAAATAATTCTTATATCTACGATTCACTGCCTAAAGTATTGTCAAACAAAGTGTGGTTTTGCTGGTTGCAAGGAATTGATAATGCTCCATTACTTGTAAAAAGATGTTATGATTCCTTGAAGAAAAATCTTCATGAGAGAGATGTAATAGTCTTGGATGCAGATAATATCGAAGATTATTTAAATCTTCCAGTTTTTATTCTTGATAAATGGAAAAAAGGAGTTATCACAAATACTCATTTTTCAGATATTATCAGAGTTGAGATTTTAATTTCGCATGGTGGAACCTGGATAGATTCTACTGTTTTCTGTACAAGTAAGGATATTCCACAATATATTTTTGATTCTGATTTATTTCTTTATCAAATGTTAAAGCCTGGTTTAAATGGTAATTCTATCTTTATTAGTAGTTGGTTAATGTCATCAACAACAAACAATAAAGTTTTATTACTTACTCGTGACTTACTTCATAATTACTGGAAAAATAATAATAAATTAGTTGATTATTTTCTACTACATCATTTTATTTGTATCAGTTTAAATAAATACCCTGAGGAACTTAAAAAAATTACAAAGATTCCTAATTCTATTCCGCATATACTGTTACTACAATTGTTTGAGGAATACAACGAAAAATCATTTAATGCAATTAAGAGTCTTACACCTTTTCATAAACTTAGTTACAAATGGAGCGTTGAAGATATGTCAAGAAATGATACTTTTTATGAAAAGATAATTAAAAAAGGAGAAATAAGTTAATTTATTATAAACGATGATATTAATAGCTAGAGTATCTCAAACAATTATTGTGGTTTTGAACAAAGATATTATATGATAAAGCCTTTTATTAAAAAATTAGAACAATATCTATCCTATTATTTTATTTGTAAAATAAATTGGCCTTTAATAAATCAAATGGAAGTTAATATAAGTATTAAAGTATTATGAAAATAGCCATTATAGGAACTAGAGGTATACCAAACAATTATGGTGGTTTTGAGCAATTTGCTGAATATTTGTCAGTTGGTTTGGTAGCTAGGGGGCATGATGTATTTGTTTATAATTCGCATAATCATATTTATAAAGATAGTATTTATAAAGGAGTGAAAATTATTCATTGTTTTGATCCAGAATATTTGATTGGGACATCTGGTCAATTTATTTATGATTTGAATTGTATTTTAAATAGCAGAAAACAAAATTTTGATATTATATTACAATTAGGGTATACAAGTAGTTCAATTTGGAATCGACTGATGCCAAAGAAATCTATTTTAGTTACAAATATGGATGGTATTGAATGGAAGCGATCTAAATTCTCAAATAGAGTTCAGAAGTTTTTAAAATATGCAGAGGGGCTTGCTGTGAAATATAGTGATTATTTTATTGCAGATTCTATTGGAATTCAACAATACCTGAAAAAAGAGTACAAGGTTGACTCAACTTATATTCCATATGGAGCAGAGATTATGAAAAATCCTGATTCAAAGATTCTTAGAAAATATAATTTAAAAGAGTACAATTACGATATTGTAATTGCAAGGATGGAACCAGAAAATAATATTGAAATGATTATTGAAGGTTATTTAGATTCAAAAAAAGATAGAGATTTGGTGATTATTGGTAGCTTGAAAACTGATTTTGGTAAGTATGTTTCTGAAAAATATGATGATAGACAGATAAACTATTTAGGTTTTCTTTCTGGTATTGAGAATTTGGATTCGCTTAGATTTTTTTCTAATTTATATTTTCATGGCCATAGTGTTGGGGGTACAAATCCATCCTTGCTAGAAGCTATGGCGTCAAATTCATTAATATGTGCCCATGATAATATTTTTAATAAATCAATTTTAGAAAAAGAGGCTTATTATTTTTCTGATTTTGAACAAATTTCAGATTTAATGAATAATGAAATTAAAGCTAAAGATAATGTATTTGTAATAAATAATAAACAGAAGATAAATGATTTGTATTCATGGAGTAAAATTGTAGGTGATTACGATTCATTTTTTCATAAAATAATTAACAAATAATTTTCAGTATATTTACTTCAAATTTTAGATGATAAAAATGAAAATAGCAGTAATTGGTCTCGGTTATGTTGGTCTTCCTTTAGCATTAGAGTTTTCTAAAAAATATCAAGTTGTAGGTTTCGATATTAATAAGCAAAGGGTAGAGCAGTTAAAAAATGGAATTGATAAAACAAGTGAAACGACAAGTATAGAAATACAGAAAGCTCTTAATGAAGATTCAATTGGGAATGGTCTATTTTTGACAAACAATGTTGATTGTATTAAAAATTCAGAAATCTATATTGTTACTGTACCCACACCAATCACTTTTGCTAAAACACCTGATTTAAATCCATTGATAAGTGCATCTAAAAAGATTGGTAAGGTCTTAGTTAATGGTGATATTGTAATCTATGAATCAACTGTCTATCCTGGTTGCACTGAGGAAGTTTGCGTGCCTATCTTGGAGAATGCAAGTGGTTTAGTGTTTAATAAAGATTTCTTTTGCGGATACTCTCCTGAGAGAATAAATCCTGGCGATAAGATCAATACACTTACAAAGATTAAAAAAGTAACTTCTGGTTCTAATACTGCTATTGCTAAAAAAGTAGACGAACTATATAAATCGATTATAACAGCAGGAACGCACCTAGCATCAAGTATTAAAGTAGCTGAGGCATCAAAAGTGATAGAAAATGCACAAAGAGATGTAAATATATCTTTTGTCAATGAATTAGCATTAATTTTTGATAGAATAGGAATTGATACAAATGAGGTTTTAGAAGCTGCCGCTACCAAATGGAATTTT
>Ga0308002_1000295_pt1 | contig 19980 bp, 15 predicted proteins | sample Neamet34_FD_203148 | JGI IMG/M metagenome (GOLD analysis project Ga0308002, IMG submission 203148) | Marine microbial communities from water near the shore, Antarctic Ocean - #34 | ecosystem: Environmental > Aquatic > Marine > Unclassified | place: Southern Ocean | collected 2014-06-06
TTAAATGTTGTAAAACGTGAAGAATCATAGAGGTGATAGTCGTTTTACCGTGGCTCCCTCCTATTACAATTCTAGTTTTATTTTTGGACTGCTCGTATAAAAATTCTGGATAAGAATAAATTGGCAAGCCCAACTCTTGTGCTTTTAACAACTCTAGATTATCAGCTCGAGCATGCATACCCAAAATAACAGCATCTAAACTGGAACTTACTTTTTCTGGAAACCAACCCATTACACTAGGACAAATACCTGCTTGTTCTAACCTAGTTTTTGAAGGATTAAAAATAGCATCGTCTGAACCAGTAACCAAATAAGATTTCTCGTGTAAGGCTAATGCTAAATTATGCATTGCAGCACCGCCAATTGCAATAAAATGTACTAACATATGTTATCTTTGTAAAAAAGGAAAGGTAATAAATCGATTTACAATGAAGAAACTTATAGTAGTACTAATTGCAACACTATTTTCGTGTACGAGTGTAAAAGAGAATCAATTTCTAAAGACAGCAGTTACTTTAAAAGTAGAAATTTCTAGAGGTGCTTGCTTTGGTACTTGCCCAATATATACCATGAGTATAGACAACGATAGACTTGTAAAGTATAATGGGTTAAGATTTGTGGAACAACAGGGTACTTTTGAGTGGTACATGGACCGATCGGATTTTAAAGAACTCGAACGTCTATTAGGTCAAAAAGAGTTTTTAAAATCTGCTGAATATAATTTGAGAGCTCAAGATTTACCTTTGACAAGTTTAAGCATTTATACAGAAAACGATACCATATTGATAAAACATAAAGGGGGAATTCCTTTAGGCTTAAAACAGAACATAAAAGCTCTAGAATATTTATTGACAAAAAATGCAAATTGGAAACAATAAATTGAATTGTCGATAATTATTACTTTTTATAAAGTGTAAATTGCAGACCGAAAACAAAAACACATGGCACTCATTCTAACTTTAGACTCCTCTACAAAAAGCTGCTCATTGGCACTAAGCGAAAACGGAATCGTTTTAGAGTCGATAGACTATAACAAAGGGGCCTTTTCTCATTCTGAAAAACTACACCTTTTTATTGAAGACTTATGTGTTAAGGCCGAAAAAAAACTGAGTGATTTAGACGCTATTGCTGTAAGTAAGGGACCTGGTTCTTATACAGGCTTGCGTATTGGAGTATCTTCTGCCAAAGGCTTGTGCTATGGATTAGATATTCCTTTGATAAGTGTAGAAACCTTAGAAGTGCTTTGTAAAACCTATATTTTAGAAAATAAGGTGAATTCTACAGATTTACTTATTCCTATGCTCGATGCTCGTAGAATGGAGGTTTATACAGCAGTGTTCGATACAAAGTTCAATAAAATTAAGGATACTGAAGCCTTAATTCTAGAACCTCATTCGTACGAAAAATTCTTAAATATGGCACCCTGTCATTTTATTGGAGATGGTGCAGAAAAATCTAAAGACCTCTACCAAGGAGAAAACACAAGTTTCTCTCCTACTACTTTTCCATCAGCACGAGCAATTGCAGAATTAGTGGAACAAAAATTCCAAAGCACAGATTTTGAAGACGTAGCCTATTTTGAGCCTTATTATTTAAAGGACTTTGTAGATGGGAAGAAAAATAAGAAAGCTAAGAGTTAGATTTTACGATAAATCTAGCTCCTATTGTTATCTCATATACGTTCCATCTGGCAAAACAGCAGGAAAATTATATTGCGGATTTGTTAGTAAATTGAAGATTAATTGATCTGATTCTTCGAGTAATTCTGGGGTATTTAATTCCCATTCATTATTTATTTCGTTGGCTCTATTTTCTTGAGCTCCCAATAAGGAAGTTAATGCCCAATACATATATTCCGTAACCATACAATTGTATTCACAAGTAGTATCGTCGTAATGATACCAAGCTTCTTCTGGATAATTATTCGGAATTGAGGTAAACTGTCCACCTCTGGCAACATCCATAGCATTAGACAAACTAGAGCCCGCTTGTTCTCCAAAAATAGTTGGATAAGCATTCGCATAACCTGCATGGGTAATAATATGTAAAACCTCTTCTAAAGCAGCATCAAACTGACCAATATGTCCATTGGTATGCCAATCGATAATAGTTTCATCATTTCCTAAATCTTGTCCTTCAGCATTACTAGGAGGTTCAATATTAAGGTCGGATTCCTTTTTCCACATCACCATAAAAGCATTTGAAGATAGCATAGCAGATAGGACTAATAGATTATCAACTTCTCCGTCTTCGTTGTTGTCTAAATACTGAGCCATTAAGTTGGCAGCATGCAGTAAACGTAAATCATCCACTTTAGATACTGCATAAATTGGAACTCCAAAAACCATTACTTTTTTATTGAAGGAACTAAAGTTATTGTCAGAATTAATCTCAATAGTAAAGTTTGGATCGTTTCCTGGAAGTACTTCCGAGTGCTTTTTACAAGCTATTAAAACAATAGAAATAACGAGTAGGAATACTAAATAATTTATTTTCATTGATTTAGTTTTTAATTATTAATTTTTGAGGACTATTATTTTCTGTCACAAGAAAGTAGATGCCTTCGGATAAATAAGAAATATCTAAGCTACTAAAGCCCATGGTTAGTTTACTGTTAAGCAATACTTGGCCGCTTATACTTAAAATAGACAATTTAGAGGAATGACTAGATTCTATGTTGAGAATATCACGAGCGGGATTAGGATAGAAACTTAGAGTAGCGTACGAATCTATTGCATCATCCAATCCAACTGTTGAACTTAAAACAATATCCACATTTTGATCTACAAACTGTAGTTTATGAATATTCCATAGAGTATCAACACCATCTCTGTCCAGAATAACGTCCTCTATTAAAGCGTAGTCTGTATTATTGGTAATTGTATAAGCAGCGTATGCCCCCGTAAATACAGCAGTATTCTCACCATTTAAGCCATCTAATCTATCGTTGCCGGTCTTACCTTCCAGCGTATTATTTCCGGCATTTCCATTTAAACGATTATACAAATCGTTACCTGTCAAGCCAGAATTATTATTCCCAGTTAAATAACAATGTTGTAAATACTGAGACTTATGCGTGTAGGGTTGAAGAGGATTAAAAGTCATCGAGAACACTTCATTTAATGAAGCATCAATAACCATATCGATATTAATATAAGGAGCAAAATAATTTTCAACTACGGCAAATCCCATTGGATCTTCTAACTCAATTTCAGCTCTATCATGTGCTGCATACATACCCCACATACCAAGAGTAGGTTCTTCTGTCCATGCTCCCCAAAGACCGTAATACGAATCTATAACAGAAGCCAGATATTCTTGTGAAAGACTATTTTCTTGAGCCAATTCATCATAGGCATCCTGAATCCAAGGTTCACTTCCAGAACCATCAGCACCGATAGGCCAAATAGCAAAATTGTTTAACCCTGCATTTATTTGTGCAGCTCTAATTTCGGTTTGGTATTCTGGTAGAGCAGGATTCGATATAGAATTAGTTCCATCTACACCAATACCCATATCGTGCATAAGATGAAGTATTTCTTCAAAGGCTGCATCTCTATGCTCAAAATCATTTGTCATAAACCATTGATCACCCTCAACTGGCAACTCATCATTGTAAAGTGGTTGCCCCCAAACACTAGGCTCAGGATACTCACCATCTTCACCATTCATAAGTAATAATAAAGCATCATTTACACCCATTGTATTCATAACGGATTCTTTATCTGCTCCATATATTGAACCTTCAAAATCTGATAGGTAGAATTCTAAAATGCTACGAGAGCGAATAATTTGTGCATCAGAGAGTTCACTCTGTGCTACAATATGAATGGCTTCCCCATTAGGACATTGAATTTTTGTGTACTTAATAAATCCATCATTAATAAATGCGGATGGAACATTAGATGGCATATCAACAATTCCATTAGGAGATGTACTAATATCAATATTGTCTGGTAATGATTGGGCAAAAATGGTTTGTCCAAGAATACAAAGCGTAATAAAAATGTACGGTTTCATAATTTGTCGTTTTAGATTATGTGCAATAATAACCACAACAAATAAGTATGGTTGCATGATACGAACTGAAATCAGTTCGTTTAGACGCAAACGTACTACTTTATTTGTAAAAACTCATTTGGGGTTAATCCTTCTATCCGCTTGAAGAAAGTGAAAAAGGTTGACCTTGATTTAAAACCACACTCTTGAGCTACACCAAATAAAGTGAGCGGTAAATCGGTAGATGTACGAAGCTTCTCTTTAAAACAGTTAACTCTATAAGAGTTTACAAAGAAATAAAAATTGTTTTGTGTTTTTACATTAATAACCTTAGACAACTTTTTATCTGTAGTATTTAATTTTACAGCAATCTCTCTAAGCGTTAAATTAACCTCTTTAAATAATGACTCCTTAATCATTAGGTTATTTAAACTCTCGAAGAGATCGTTTTCATCTTTAGTAAGGGGTTTTGACATTTGAGGAGTTTCTGTGGAAATTATAGCCTCTTTAAATACTTCTTTTTGTTTTAAACTACTAAATCCAATCCAATAAACAGTGAAAAAAGTTGCTAAGGCAGAAAACTCAGATAAAAATGGATCCCAATCGGTAAATAGATATATAAGGTCTTCTACCATCCAAAGCAAATTAAAAATAATGAGAATAATAGTAAGTATTCTTAACCAGTTTAGCTCTTTATTTTCAATTGACGAGAAAAATTGAAAAATATTTCTTTGATGAATATGTATAGCTTTTAGTACTAGGAAGCATATATAAATACTAAATAAGTAGGCGAATTGATTTTCAATGAAAAAGTAAAAATCAGCATTAAATAATAAAGCGACCAAGTGAATTAAATAAAATAAAGCAGCAGGGTATAATAGCCTCCACATTTTTATATTTGATTGCCCCGTAAGTTGTAGAGAATAAAAATAGAGAAAAGGGAAATAAATAAATGCCGTATTAGGGAAGAACTCAATAGGGAAATCATAGGATAAAAACAGTAAGACAACATCTACTAAGTCAAAAACAAATCCCAATAGTAAAAAGCCGCCAAGCAATTTCTGACTAAGCTCTTTACTCGTGATAAAATGTAAACCTAAAAAAGTTGCTGTTGCTAAAGCTAGTAACTCCAATAAAGCGATAAGTGTTATTTGTTCCATAAAACATTCTTGTTAAAAGACAAATCTTAACGAGTCAACTTTAAATATCGTATTACAGAATAGCTTATTTAATTACAATAAATTCTCTGATTCTATCTTCTGTAGTCACTACTTCCACAATATATAATCCGCTAGCTAATTTTTCGGAATTGATACGAACTTCATTCGAATTAACGGTGTACGACTCCAACACTACCTTTCCTAATAGGTTAACTATTTTATAGGATTGCATTTCATTTTCTGAATGGATAACAAAACTTGACACTGCCGGATTAGGATAAACTGAAATTTCTGCACTAGTTGATAAATTAGGAACAGACAATACAGGATTACTAATTTTAGTAACACCAGTACTTGTGGCAACCCAAATAGCATCATTTTCATCTACTGCTAAAGCTCTTACTACAGGTCCAACTAAATCATCATCTGTAAAACCGGTCCACGAAGCACCATTCCAAGCAGCCACACCGCCAACAGTAACTAAATAATCTACATAAATACCCGTCCAAACATTTCCATGAGAATCAAAAACGATGTCAACCACAGGATTTAAAGTATCTGGCTCAGGTAAAAGTAACATCATTGTATGTTGATCTACAAGTTCGTTATTAGAATTTAAAACGGTTATTCCTTGAGCTGTACCAATCCATTTATTATCATTTTGATCAACTTCAATTGTCCGTACCGAATTACTTATCAAACCAGAATTGGTATTATAAGTTGTAAACTCAGCTCCATCAAAATGGATCATTCCAAAAAGACCATTAGCAAGCCACAAGTCATTATTCGAATCGAAAGAAATTTCGTTTACACCACCAAAAGGCAAACCATCATCTGTACCAAAGGAAGTCCATTCTATACCATCGTATTTACTAATCCCATCTTTTTCTCCTACCCAAATAACACCATTGTCATCTTCAGTAATACTGTTAATTCTATCATCTCCAAGACCATCTACCTCCGTAAAAAGCAGCCAAGATGAGCCATCGAATACACTTATACCAAAATCAGACCCGAACCAAGTATTTCCACTTGTAGAAGCGAAAATTGCCGTGATACTATTAGATACCAATTCTGGAGTTTCATCAATATTAAAAGAAGTCCAAGTTTCGCCATCGAACATGGAAGCTCCATTATTAGTGCCAAACCAAACATTCTGATCTGAATCTATCGTTAAACAGTTTACTGAGTTATTAATCAAACCTTCAGCTTCTGTAAAATGAGTGTATTCTTGAGCCAATAGACTACTAGAAAAAATTAGAGCTACTAAAATTTGTATTTTTTTCATAACTATATAGTTTAGAGTTTAACCATTTTTAAGGTAGCTACTTGAGATGAGTTACGCACTGTAACAAAGTAAATTCCTGGATTATAATCGGCAATGGAAATCTCTGTTTCAGTAATTCCAGCATTAATCGTTTTTTCACAAACTAGCTTACCTAATACATCAAACAGTTCAAAGTTAGATTTTTGCTGAGAAGAAACAGCTAAATAAAACGAATTAGCACTCGGAATTGGAAAAGCATCAACAAGTAATTTTGAACTTATAGGAATACTATCTGCTGTATTATTGTTTGCATTAAATGTTGGACTTAAAAGTGAAAACGCTCCTATTCCATTTGGATATCTACCATAAGACACATCTTCTAATTGTTGTGTAAAGCTTACAGAATCTAATATTTGTCCATTTGCATCAGCTAGAAAAAGTGTTTCTCCTGCAGAAGAAAGTTTAAAATTGGCATGTAAACTATTTTGAGACTCATCAGAGTCTGCCCAAATAATTAAATAATCATGTGCTGCTATTGTTTGTGCTGGAATTTGCCATTTGGTGAGGTTCAATAAGTCATCACTTAAATACAAGTCTCCTAAAGAAATTGAATATTCTGTGGTATTAAATAGTTCAATCCAGTCGTCGTAGTCGCCATTTTCTTCCTGAGAAGTAGTCACATTAGAAGCCATTAATTCGTTTAGTACAATGTCTCCTTTGGTAAAACTCCCATTAATTGTGTAATATTCGTAAGCTGCACGTACGGGTGAAAAAACTCCAGCAGAATCATTTTCGGCATAAATATAATAATCAATTTGAGCACCTGTAGCTACTATTTGAGCTGTAAACCATCCATCATCAGAAATAACATCTCCATACAATCCTTGATCGTTCATTAAACGATTTTCAAATAAATTCCCTGCATCTTGTTTAAATGCTAACAACACATTAGATACATCATTTATATAGGTAGAAATAAGTGCCGTATCTCCGGCTATTGGTTCGATTGGAAAATAAACAACTGAATCTACAATTGGTGCTCCCTGAAATCCATCGTAAGTAGAAAGATATGCTGTGCGACCTTCCATAAGATCTGCAATTCCAGGATAGTCTATTAAATCGCTAACAGTAGCATACATGTTTTCCTGAAAATCGGTATAAGAATAAAACTTATTGGAATCTGCATACACACTCTGATCTATTAAATAATAGAGTTCTTCTGCCCTATTTATATAGATATTATTTTGGAAGTTCTCTTCTATAATGGTTCGTATATGTGCCATGTACATTTTTCTATACCTGGTATTTTCAAAGAGCTTCCTCAATAGTGGTCTTTCGAATACAGAAAACTCATTATAATGGGTAAGTGGATCTAGTATTTTAGCTTGCTCTACAGAAAAACCATCAAAATAAATAGACGCATCTGTTAAACGGAAACTACCAAAAGACATATTTAAATCCCAAAGAATAGGATTAAACAAGCCATCATCGTCTTGGTACAAATAGTAGTTTTGAGCATAACCAATATAACTATCAAAATTAACCAAGGTATAATTGAGTGCGTGCATCCACAAAGCTCTGTCAATATTTAACACTTTTTCTAGTGTATACTCGTAATCATTTAGCGTATCAATAAATCCATACAATTCACTCCAACCGTAATCCGATTCCATAGAATACAGACTATTATAGTTGGCTGTATCTGCACCCGGACTATTACTAAGATTTGAATTCTCCCCAAATAAATCGACCTCTTCTGGATTCCCTTTTACCAATACATTATCGGTAGAACTAAAATGCTTCTCAAGGAACTCTTTATTTACGGCTTCAATATTAGAATACAGTCCAATAAGTGTGTCGTTAATATACAAATTGGCATAATTAGCTTCGGAAGCTGGCATGTATTGCCGAGCAATTTCATAGGAAAGTACTTCTCTAACAAAAGAAGGATCTTGAATAACATTACTCAATTTTAACTTATCAATTCCCAAGTGTTTTTGACCTGCAATAGTATAGTTCAACTTAATATTAAAAGGGTTTTTAACTCGGTTTATACTAGCCGAGCTAAATCCCTTATATCGTACTCCAACACTATCGTAATTTACCCCATCTATAAGTATATTCGCAAGTAGTCGTTCTCTATCGCCTTTTATATAAAAGCTGTCTAAAACCGCATCCCAATTACTTTGGTAAAAAGAGATTTTTATTTCCTGAATGGCATCGGTTTTATAAAAAGACTCCTGAGCAAAACAATTTAATGAAGTAAGTAGTAAGAAAAGAAAACCTATAGATTTAGGGTTCATAAACTATTTTGTTAGAGAAACTGTTTTTAATGTTGAAAGTCCTTTCTCGTCGGAATAATGAATAAAGTAAATTCCATTTGCATAATCACTAAGGTCTATTCGAGCCGATTTTTGAACCTTTATTCTTTGTCCAAATGCATTAACAATACTTATAGTGAAGTCTTTAGATTCTATTCCAGTAATATTAAAAATTCCATTTGATGGATTTGGAGCGATTTGTAAATGAGCTAATTCACTTTCATCAATAGCAGTCTCATCAATTACACAAGGATTATTTAAAAGTGCAATAATTCCAAGATCTTTACACTCATATCTAAATGCTTTTGGAGTTCCACCCGCATTGTATTGCCACACAACATTACCACCAGCATCAGCTTCATACATATAACCAGAGCCACCTTGTCCTGCAGACATATTTACAAAGACATTTCCATTACTCATTCTGTTGTGAGAAGATTGCCCGCTCGCATATCCCTCACAAGTGTGTCTCCAATCGTACGAACTAGGTCCGTAAGCTTCACCAGGAACTAAATCGTAATTAAATCCATTTATGGGAGTTTCAATAGCATCAACTGTAGAAGTAGAACTTCCACCACCATTGTTATTGTAAAATTGTAAAAAGCCTCCATTAGGTCGTCCGTCGTTCGTAATCCAGCGTACATCGTGCACAGCAGAAGCTATCTGTTGAGAACCTGGAGCACCGTAATTGGAAGGATTTCCCCAACGGTATAATAAATCTCCACCTTGATTAGAGTTTCCACCTAAATGTGTGGCTGCCTCTGCAGATGTAGTACTGTGATCTATAATAAACACCTCGCTCGCGTGACGAGAAGAAAAGGCTATTTGATCTAAATCTGCATTATAATTTACACCATTAACATGAAACCAGTCTCCACTATTACCTCCGGGACCGGGGCCAGGACCTCCCCCCATTTCAGGCAACATATTAATGTCAATGAGTTGCGGATTATCTGCAATAACACCAAAATTATCTTTATTAGAGTCGTGGTCTTGAATCATATGATCCCATAGATGCCATTCCCAAACTATTGTGCCACCACCAGAACCATTATTTGCAACTTCTACAAAATGAGTAGGCCATTTATCATCAGAGGCATCATCATAACCAGCTTGTGTTAATTCGGAACTAGTCTTCACTTCCCAGGCTGTAAGTAATACATTATCGTTTACAATAGTGATATCGTGATGAGAAAGATGAGAATCGTTAGAATATGTAAATTCCCATACGATTGAACCATCGGGAGTGATTTCTTGTACTCTACCAGCTTCCGCAGCACCACCCATAGAATTATTTGGATTCACTGCACCACGTACAATATTTCCATTATTTTTTAAAAGCACGGTATAATTACAGGGTAAATTACAATTCCATGAATGGGCGATGTCTCCCTCTTTGTCTATCAGGTAAGCAGTATTTTGATTTTGTTGATTGTAGAGTACGTAGCCATCAAATTCTGTTGATGTTTGTGCATACAAGCCAGAAAATGCTATGGCTAAAATAAAGGATAGAATACGTTTTTTCATAATCGGTTATTTGTTTGAAGATGATTTATCTGTATTTAGACAACTTACCTTGATTGAATATTTCATAAATATATAAAATAACAAGCTTCTAATTAATGATAATGAACTTGATCTAAACAAGTCTGAACAATTTGCCCCATGTTGCTACAAACCAAAAAGGAATCGTCTTTATAATGTTTTGCTAAATCCATTTTTAATTTGGTAACATGTTTAGGTAAAGATAGTTCGTCTTGAACCATTGCAGCCATCAATTTTTTAATTTGATATTTCGACAAACGCAATCTTTTAGCCATTAAGGCATGTTCTTCCAATTTGTATTGTTCAACTACTTCGGGAGCCATGTGTTTCATTGCTAACACTACATAAGCACTATTCTCTTTATAATATTGAGGAAAATAAATATTCTTTCGACCTTCAAAACATTGTTGATCGAAATCAATCGCTCTAATTCTATATTGTACCTGGTCGAAGTCTGGGGTCATATCGACCACAAAATTATACGAACGCATATCGCCTAATAAACGAATAAAGCATCTTTCGTTAAACTTTACAAATTCCTTAGCCAAACGCACTTCGTTGTGTCCCTCTTGCAATAAATTTTCTGATGTAAACTGATCTCCAGGAATTCCGACGATATGTTCTTCTATAATAGTGTCCTTATATACAAGGTAATTTATTTTATTAGGTGATAAAATATGCTCTAGTTCCAAACCGTAAATACGGGAGGCATCTGCTTTTTTAACATAAAAATAATCGTAATTATCATTTAGTTGATTAATTATTTTAACTCTAAAAGGCTGAGAATTTCCATAAGAGCAATAATCTATTCGAGCTACAGAAAGATGGTCAATCAGTGTCAATCCATCAGATATTAGAATTGAATAAATCTCTTTTAATCCTTGATTTAGTTCCTTCATTTCGGAATCAGAATACAAAGCCGTTTCCCATAAAGTGGGATTGCCATCTTTGTCTTCTAATGGAATTGAAGTGAAAAAATGCTTTAGATCTAGGTACCGAACAGGGATTTTAAGTTCTCGAGAGTATTTTCGTAAATAATCCATTAAGGCTTGACTTATTGGATAGGTTGGTTTTTTTTTGGAAATATGGTTTTCACTCATTAGAAGTTTTTAGAATTTTCTTAAAGATAAAACAAACATTCATCAAAAGAAAATTGCTGCATAAAGCAGCAATTTTCAATGATAAAACAAAAAAACAAAATGTATTAAGCCTTAATCTTATCTAGCGTTTTCAAGGTTTTTAATACCGAATCTGGTGTTACCGAGATAGAATCAATTCCTTCCTTAGCTAAGAATTCTGCAAAGTCTGGGAAATCTGAAGGCCCTTGTCCGCAAATGCCAACTTTAACTCCGTACTCTCTGGCTGTTTTAATAAGATTAGATATAGATCTTTTAACAGCAGGATTACGCTCATCGTAAACATGAGCAACTAAAGCAGAATCTCTATCTAGCCCTAAAGTTAATTGCGTTAAATCGTTCGAACCAATAGAGAAACCATCAATGTGTGGAGCAAACAAATCGGCACAGATAATATTAGAAGGGAGTTCTGCCATTAGGAAAACTTCCAAGCCATTTTCGCCTCTGCGTAAATCGTGCTCATCCATTACTTCATATACCTTGTGTAACTCATCTACGGTTCTACAAAAGGGAATCATTACAGTAACATTGTCTAAGCCCATTTTTTCTCGAACGCGTTTTATAGCTTTACATTCCCAACCAAAAGCGGGTTTATAAGAATCCGAATAATACCTAGAAGCACCACGCCATCCGATCATTGGATTTTCTTCGCTAGGTTCAAAATACTTTCCTCCTAACATATTGTAATACTCATTAGACTTGAAGTCAGAAAAACGAACAATAACCTTATTAGGATAAAAAGCGGAAGCAATTTTAGCTATTCCATAAGAGAGACGTTTTACAAAAAAGGCTTCTTCATTTTCGTAGCCTTCAATTAGCTTTTCAATAGATTTAGTCAATTCAGGATCTTCAAGTTTTTTATGCTTCATTAAAGCTAATGGATGCACTTGAATATAATTGTTTATTATAAATTCTAGTCTAGCCAAACCAACACCCGAATTTGGGATATGGCTAAATTGGAAAGCCATATCTGGAGAAGCCACATTTAGCATAATTGGCGTATTAACTGTAGGAAGATCAGACAAGTCGGTTTCGGTAATTTCAAAAGGAATTTCTCCTGAGTAAACAAAACCATTATCACCTTCTGCACACGAAATGGTTACTTCCATTCCATTTTTCAAAATATCTGTAGCGTCGCCACAACCTACAATTGCAGGTACACCCATTTCTCTGGCAATAATTGCAGCATGACAAGTACGTCCCCCTTTATTGGTTACAATAGCTGCAGCCTTTTTCATAAGAGGTTCCCAGTCTGGATCAGTCATATCGGTAACCAAAACATCACCTTCTTTAAAGTCTGCTCCGTCGGTACTGCCATCTCTACCGTCTAAACTGTAAAGTATTTTCACTTTTCCAGTCGAGACCTTGTCTCCTACTGCAATTCCAGTTACTAATTTCTTTTCAACACGATTGTCATCCTTAATTTTATACTCAATTAAATTTGCTCCTTGTCTTTGAGAATGGATTGTTTCGGGGCGAGCTTGAACGATAAATAAACGCTTTGTTAAACCGTCAATAGCCCATTCAACATCCATTGGACAATAAACACCTCTTAGTTTTGTATAGTATTTCTCAATTATGGTAACCCATTTTGCAATTAGAATTACTTGAGCATCGTTAACACAAAACTTTTTTTGATTTTGTTTTTCAACAGGAATGGTTTTCACCATTTCACCAGGGTTGGATCCGTAAATCATTTTGATATGCTTTACGCCCATTTTCTTTTCTATGATAGCATCGAAACCTTTTTCTAAAGTTGGTTTAAAAACTAAAAACTCATCTGGATTTACAGCTCCCTGCACAACCATTTCTCCTAAACCAAAAGCTCCATTTATTAAGACTACATCTTTAAATCCACTTTCGGTATCTAAAGAAAATGCAACTCCAGAAGAAGCTAAATCTGAACGAACCATTTTTTGAACTCCCACAGAAAGCCCAACCTCAAAATGATCGAAATTGAACAATTCTCGATACGAAATAGCTCGATCGGTAAACAAAGAAGCAATACAATTACGAACAGAACTTAATAAGGCCTCATCTCCTCTAACATTTAAAAAGGTTTCTTGCTGACCAGCAAAAGAAGCGTCTGGTAAATCTTCGGCAGTTGCAGAAGAACGCACAGCTACATCGGTAAGCTCTAAACCATATTGAAGTGATAAGTCCTTATAAGCTTTCAAAATAGCTTCCGACATATCATTTGGAAACTTCCCTTCTCGAATAAGTTGACGAACTTTTAATCCATTTCTTCTTAAATCAACAAGGTCATCAACATTGGTTTTCCCTACAATTTCGTAGATGGAATCGTTTAGCTTATTATATTCAATAAAATAATTATAAGCATCAACCGTGATAGCAAAGCCATCTGGAACATCGATTCCTAAAGGTTTTAAATTCTGAATCATCTCGCCTAAAGAAGCATTTTTACCTCCTACTTGTAGGATGTCAGTCATTTTAATCCCGCTAAATGGTAAGGTGTAGATCAAGTTGCTCATTTGATAGTTTAGTATGTTATTCATAATATTGTTATGCACGCATACAAATATAGGGGGAATAATTTAGATTTGATAAAAATATTTAAAAGAATGAAAAAATACATTTCACATACTGAGAGTTCCACAAAAATTAGTACTATTACTACAAAATTATTTCATGCTGACTAAGAAACATCTTAAAGTAAAGGACATAGAAAAAACCTTAGCTTCTTTATATCCTGAGACTCCAATACCGCTAGATCATATAGACTCATATACTTTACTTATTGCAGTATTATTGTCTGCGCAATGTACAGATGCACGGGTAAATACAATTACACCAATTTTATTTTCTAAAGCTTCTACTCCTTACGAGATGATAAAATTAAGTGTAGAACAAATTAAAGCTATTATTAGACCTTGTGGATTATCACCTAGAAAATCTAAAGCGATTTACGACCTCTCTCATATACTTATTAATAAACATAATGGAGAGGTTCCAGAGAGTTTTGAATTTTTGGAGGAACTACCAGGAGTTGGACATAAAACTGCTTCGGTTGTAATGGCACAAGCTTTTGGCGTTTCTGCCTTTCCAGTAGATACTCATATTCATAGACTGGCATACAGATGGAAACTTAGCAATGGAAAAAATGTTGAGCAAACTGAAAAAGACTTAAAGAGACTTTTTCCAATTGAATTGTGGAATAAACTACATTTACAAATCATTTTCTTTGGAAGAGAACATTGTCCAGCAAGAGGACATAAACCAGAAACTTGTCCTATTTGTAAAGAGTATGGACGTAAAACACTTTTTAAATGAAGCAAATAGCAATTCTATTAATAGCTACTTTTGTAGTTTCCTGTACCAATGTAAATACAGATACCTTAACACAAGAACTAAATACCAAAATAGATCAATGGCATAAAGATGCTGCTACCGCAAATTTTGACGGCTATTTTGATTTTATTGCTGAGGAGGGTGTTTTTATAGGGACTGATATTACTGAAAGATGGACTAAAGCTGAATTTTCAGAATTCTCTAAACCTTACTTCGATAATGGTAAAGCCTGGAGTTTTATTCCAAAAGAAAGAACTATTCGATTTAATAAGAATAATACGATAGCATGGTTTGATGAAGTACTGGAAACGTGGATGGGAGAATGTAGATCGACAGGTGTTTTATCGATGGGAAATATGGAATGGGTGTTAGAGCATTATCAGTTATCTGTTACTATAGACAACGATTTAATGCCCCAATTTTTAGAATTGATTAAAGAAGAGTAAAATGAAAGAACACTCAATTAAAATAGAAACAACGGCACATTACTATTCTTTAGGAGAATTAAATAAAGATACTAAAGAGATTTGGATTGTTTGTCACGGCTACGGACAGTTGGCAAAATTCTTTATTCAGAAATTTAAAGCACTACAAAAAGAGGGCGTTTATATAGTTGCCCCAGAAGGATTTAATAAGTTTTATTTAAAAGGGTTTTCTGGTCGTGTTGGCGCAAGTTGGATGACCAAAGAAAAGAGAGAATATGAAATTGTAGATCACTGTAAGTTCTTAGAACAAATTACGGATGAATTCATAAATCAAGCACATAAGAATTGCAAACTAAATATTTTGGGATTTTCTCAAGGAACAGCTACTACAAGTAGATGGAGTTTAAAAACCAAACATCATTTTAATTCGCTTACTTTATGGGGCGGTAAAATAGTCAACGACTTCGATTTTGAAATATATAATTTGAAGCATTCACATACAAAAAACTTTGTTGTTTTTGGTACAGAGGATGACTTTTATACCAGTGATGTTGTAAGCGAATACAAACCAGAATTAGAAAAATTAAATGCTAAATGGCTGAGCTATAATGGAGGTCACACTATAGAAACTGAGACTTTAAACAAAATAAAAGCTACAGTAGATTAGTACTCTTCATCATTTGCTAAATAATTTAAGGTAGATGATAGACTCATTTTAACCTGATACCCCTGTCCAGCAACCATTTGATCGATATTACTGAATCCCCATTCTGGGAAATACACATTTCCACTACCATCTTTTACAATGGTCACAAAATCTGCAATATCCTCAAAAACTAAAATACAATCTGCAGATTGTTCTCTTAAATAAGCAATAATATTCCACCCTTCATTTAGTTCAATTGGGTTCAATTCTGGTTGTAATTGTGTCCCAAGAATTTCTAAAACTACTGCACCATCAATTTTAGCTTGATACCCTTGTCCATTCTCCATTTCTAAATCCATTCCCCAAGCAGGTAAAAAAGCGTCTCCTGTATTGTTTTTCACAATGCTTGTTTGGTTTATCATTGGTAGAAAAACAGAATCCATTGAAGCAAACTGTGGTTCTATATAGGTAGAGAATAAAGACCAGCCGTTTACAAATGAAACTATTTGAGTATCAATTATTGGATAAATACAAGAGCCATCATCTACTAAATTAGAAGAAATAAAGTTTAGTGCAGCTACATCATTACATCCATAAGCTTCGCATTTCCCTAAATACAAAGTATCGTAACTTCCGTTATAATAAAAATCTTCAGGAGCATTTCTGTAGTGTTCATCTATAAAATCTGTTATGCTCAAAGCATCGAAACAATTATTAGCATACGTCCATTCCCAAGCAATTATGGCAATATTGGTTTCCAAACCTACATAAGGCGTTAAAACCCATCTAAAAGGACCGCCATCATCGTCAGGACGTGAGCAGGCTAATGTTCTTAAAGAATCTATAATTTCTTGACTTGCACAAGGATTGTACAGTAAAGTAATTCCTCCATGCTCTAAATTGTGAATATATCGTTGAGGAGGCATATACTCATATTCTCCCCATCTGCCCCACATTGGTCTATGAGGACCAGAAGAAGGTGGGTTTTGGTCGTAACATAAGCCTATAGGATAATTAAAATGTCCAGCTCCAACGCTAGGTTTATTTATTATTACTGCCGCACAATTCTCTGGATAAGCAGTACCATCGCAAGTATAATCTTGCATATCGTTGTACGATTCTGGACAAAAATACTCACAAGTTCCATCATCAACAGTGGCTACTAAACTAAAATTCAAAGCAGTCGAATCGGTACAACCTTCTACATAGCCTAAGCAATCGAGCATTATAGATTCGGTATTATCGCAAAGTGTACCATTATCAGAAAATGAAACATTCATAATACTACCTAGCTCTGCTGCTTCTGCAAATTGTAAAAACTCACAACAAGAAGTAAGACTAGTATTTCCCTGAATTAGTATTTGAATAGCACTATTTAAAGATGCTAAAGGACTTAAATCTGTTACAGCGGTATTTAATAAATAAAAATTTCCGCTAACAACACTTAATTGAGAGAGTGCATTAACATTGGTAATATTAATAGAGCTAACCATTAAGTCTCCGTAAAATATTTCGCAAGAAACTAATTCATCTAGTTGGACTTGATTAAACACAACAGTTTGAGTATTGGTTTCACCACATTGAGCACGTAGAGAAATGTGACTTAAACTAGTAAATAGAACGAAGAAAAGGATGCTCTTTTTCATAATTGATATTTGAATAACAATATTAGGAAGAATCTATTCAATATCAAAAAAAAATGAGAACAGTATAAGAACAAAAAATAAGTAACAAAAAAGAGCCTCGATAAATCGAGGCTCTTAAATTATTTAGGCTTCTGCTTTTGGTCCGCCAAATGTTAAAGGTACTTGTTGCTGTTTTCCAGCATCTTTAATCGCTCCATATTGCGATTCGTACTTTTTTACATTGTCGGCTAAAGCTCCTAGTAAACGTTTAGCATGTTGTGGAGTTAATATAACTCTCGATTTTACCTTTGCTTTTGGCATTCCTGGCATCATCGAAATAAAATCAACAACAAATTCTGTTGGAGAATGATTCACGACTGCTAAGTTAGAATAGAATCCCTGAGCTAAATCTTCAGGGAGTTCTATACTTACTTGTTTGTTGTCTTTTTTATCAGCCATTAGTCAGCCATTGATTCAGAGTCTTCTTCTACAACGGAAACTTCTTGGGTAGCTGCCATTTTAGCAGCCATAAGTGATTCTAATTGAACTTTACTACCAACAACCATTTCTTGGTATTTCTTAAGACCTGTACCTGCTGGTATTTTATGACCAACAATTACATTTTCTTTAAGACCTTGTAAAGTATCAACTTTACCATTTACAGCAGCTTCATTTAATACCTTCGTTGTTTCTTGGAAAGAAGCAGCAGATAAGAAACTCTTCGTTTGAAGTGACGCTCTAGTAATACCTTGAAGAACTGAAGTAGAAGTTGCAGGAATTGCTTCTCTAGCTTCAACTATTTTAAGATCTTTACGCTTAAGCATAGAATTCTCATCTCTTAACTTACGAACAGGAATAATTTGACCCGCTTTTAAGTTTTCAGAATCTCCAGGCTCTAAAACATACATTTTACCGAACATCCAGTCGTTTTCTTCTGTAAAGTCATTTTTATGAGTCAAATTATTTTCAAGGAAACGAGTATCACCCGCATCGTTAATCATAACCTTACGCATCATTTGACGAACAACAACCTCGAAGTGTTTATCGTTAATCTTCACACCTTGAAGACGGTAAACCTCTTGCATTTCGTTAACTAAATACTGCTGTACTGCTGTAGGTCCTTTAATAGCAAGGATCGTTTTAGGAGTAATAGCACCATCAGAAAGTGAAGTACCAGCTTTTACGAAATCGTTTTCTTGTACTAGAATTTGCTTAGAAAGAGATACTAAGTATTTCTTCACTTCGCCAGTTCTAGATTCAATGATAACTTCACGATTACCACGTTTGATTTTACCGTAAGATACAATACCATCAATAGCAGCTACAACAGCAGGATTAGATGGGTTACGTGCTTCGAATAATTCCGTTACACGAGGAAGACCACCAGTAATATCTCCTGATTTAGCAGAACTACGAGGCATTTTAGCAATAATAGAACCCGGAGTTAATTGATCTCCTTCGGCAACTATAATATGTGCTCCAACTGGTAAATTGTATGATTTAGATGATCCATCTTTACCACCTGTTTTCACAAGAATAGTAGGAATCATCTTTTTATCTCTAGTTTCAGAAATAACTTTTTCTTGGAAACCAGTTTGTTCATCAATTTCTACACGGAAAGTAACACCTTGAGCTAAATTCTCAAATTCTACTTTACCAGTAGTTTCAGATAAGATTACCGCATTATATGGATCCCATTCACAAATAGCTTCGCCTTGCTTTAACTTGTCGCCATCTTTAGCAAACATAGTCGCACCGTAAGGAATATTATTTGTAGCAAGAGTGATTCCTGTTTTTGGATCGACTAACTTCATTTCTGCAGTACGACCAATAACAATAACAGTTTCTTTACCATCAGAATCTTTACCTTTTACAGTTCTTAATTCTTCAATTTGTAAATTACCATCAAATTTAGCGGTAAGCGTAGATTCTTCAGCTGTGTTAGAAGCTGTACCCCCAACGTGGAATGTACGAAGTGTTAACTGTGTTCCTGGTTCCCCAATAGATTGAGCAGCAACAACACCTACAGCTTCACCTTCTCCAGCCATACGGTTGGTAGCAAGGTTACGACCGTAACACTTAGAACAAATACCTCTTCTCGTTTCACAAGTTAAGGCAGAACGTATTTCAACCATCTCTATAGGAGAGTTTGCAATAAGATCACCAAGTTCCTCAGTAATTTCTTCACCAGAAGCAATTAATAAATCACCAGTTAAAGGATGAACAACATCGTGAAGAGAAGTTCTACCAATGATTCTTTCTGCAAGCGTTTCAACGATATCTTCGTTTTTCTTCAAAGCAACACCTTGAAGACCACGAAGCGTACCACAGTCAACCTCAGAAACAATAACATCTTGAGCAACATCTACCAAACGACGAGTTAAATAACCAGCATCGGCTGTTTTAAGGGCAGTATCGGCAAGACCTTTACGTGCACCGTGAGTAGAAATAAAGTACTCAAGAATAGATAAACCTTCCTTAAAGTTAGAAGTAATAGGATTTTCAATAATCGCTCCACCTGTAGAACCAGATTTTTGCGGCTTAGCC
>Ga0308002_1000321_pt1 | contig 19007 bp, 23 predicted proteins | sample Neamet34_FD_203148 | JGI IMG/M metagenome (GOLD analysis project Ga0308002, IMG submission 203148) | Marine microbial communities from water near the shore, Antarctic Ocean - #34 | ecosystem: Environmental > Aquatic > Marine > Unclassified | place: Southern Ocean | collected 2014-06-06
TTGAAGCGACTAAGGCTGAATTAAAAGACGAATATATGAGCCAAGCATATGTAGAAAACATGCTCATGATTGAAACAATCAAATCTCTATTAAAGGCACATGATACTTCTGGTACAACTGCAATCATCAAAGAAGACGAAGTATCGGACTCAGTAATAGCCCAGCAAGGCGACTATACATTTCGCAGAACAAAATCAGACATCTTTCACCTTGAATACAAGGGTACATTAATCGCTTCGGGTGATTATGATAGGGGCGCAAGTGCGTTCTTTATGGATAATCCACATGATGGTGGTCAATCTTCGTTTGATTCTGGAAAAGATGTTATTGAATACTACATTAAGCACGACATTACTGAACCAGCAGATGGTTTCTCATCAGAATCAGTTACAGAAGATGACGAAGAAGAAGAAAAAGGTCCAACGCATTATCGTTGGAAGAACGATTCGCAGTTATCAATTGCGTTAGACAAGTTAGAAGCATGTATGGCTCAACTTGACGTAGCAATTGAATACAGAGCAACAAATAGTCATTTATTTTTCAATACAGGCGACAAAGCAGGTACTGGTGACTTACAAAGAATGAAAGAACAACTTGAAAAGTTACGTGATGGTTGGGATGAATCAACCGAACTGTACGGAATGTAATAAACTATAATATATTTAAGGAAATTAAAATGAAGCAATCAAAATTAGAAAAATCTTTAATGGAGCAGTTGAACGCTTTACTTGAAGTAGATGCGGCAGAAGCAGAAATCACAATGGCAGCACGTGGCATCGTTGATGAGTTACAAGACGTAATTGAAAAGTTAGGCAAGATTCAGAATGACCAAATTGGTCCATTGTCTGATGAAATGGCTTATTCACATGGTCCAGATAAAGCAGGCGTATTTAAATCATCAGTTGATGAAGCAATCAATAGTTTGTTAGATCAAGCTCGTTCGGCTAAAGATGCGGTACAAGACGCGACATTAGTATTATCTGGTGACAAAGTTGCTGATGATATGAGTGATATCGATCTTGGTGGTGATATGGGCGATGATATGGAAGATGATATCTCAGCAGACTTTGGTGGTGATGAATCAGCATCAGGCGAAGAGTCAAATCCATTAGGCAGAGAAGAAAGAGCATAATATGAAGATTGCTACGCTTTTACTTGAGAAGGCAAACTATGAAGCACAGTTAATTGGCGACATAAATGCTTATCTCATTTCATTAAAGGCAAATGATATTCCTTCGATTGACACAGAGATGTTAGTTCGTGAACTAGCAGGAATGGGTTACACAGTTGATGAAGAATCTTTGGTAGATTTACTAGCGAATAGTAAATATGTATCAAATGTTACAGTAGATACTATTGATTTAGATAATAGATATAGTAAAAATTCTAACAAAGAAGATAGTAAAGATACTGTGCATAAATTAGCAGTTAAGTCTGCGAAAAAAGGAGTAAAATAATGGCATTTATAGTTAAAGGTGAACAGAAGATAATCTCAAAAAAAGAGATGAAACTACTTACTACTAAATTGAAAAATAATGAAGATCCATTAGCAGGATTTTCTAAAGAGAAGAAAGAGATTAGAAAAGAAGTACAAGATGCTAAAAGACATCGTGAATTCATGGGTCGTGTTGAAGCAAACGAAACTAAGATAGTAGATGAAGTAATAGCAACTAGTGAGATTGTAACGATCGCAATAGGCGAGACAATCAGTGTAGTTGAAGAGACTCCAGTATCATCAGATGTAGATTTTGAATCAATGACTAAAAAGCAGATTGATATGTGGGCCGAAGAAAATCTTGGCATCGCATTAGATCGCAGACACACAAAAGCAAAATTAATAGAAGAAATTAAAAAGAATCTATAATTTTACTTGATTTCTTAGATAAAGTGTAGTATAATACATACTATGCTTAAAGAAAAATACGAATACAAACCCCTCGATAGAGTCACAGTAAATGGTAGTAGACACTACCAAACACCCAATGGCTCTCCATTACCTAGTGTAACCACAGTTTTAAGTTCATTAGCAGATAAATCTGCGATATATGAATGGCGTAAGCGTGTCGGTAACGAAGAAGCCAACCGTATTACGAATCTGGCAACTGGAATAGGTACTCAAGTTCACCTACATTTAGAAAAATATATCTTAGAAGAAGATAGACCAGGTGGCACTAATCTAATTCATCAGATGGCGCATAGTCTGTCTGATATCGTTATAGAAAAGGGATTATCAAACATAGATGAAGTTTGGGGAACAGAAGTTCCGTTATACTACCCTGGATTATATGCTGGCACGGCAGACTGTATTGGAGTCTGGAAAGGCAGACCAGCAATGATTGATTTCAAGACTACTCGTAAGCCAAAGAAGCGAGAGTGGATTGACGATTACTTTCTACAATGTGCCGCTTATGCAGAAGCCCATAATCAATTGTTTGGAACAGAGATTAAGACATCTGTTATTATGATGATTGGTTGGGACGAAGAGGCAGATAATATGGGTAACTATCAAGAATTTGTTGTACAAGACGAAGAATTCGACAAGTATTCATTACAGTGGGCGAACAAGGTTCAAGAGTACTTTGATAAATTTATGTAATATTTTCTCAAATGATAAATACATGTAATTAGGAGAGCAATATTATGCCAACAACAAATGTAAAAATATTATTAAGACGTGGTGATAGATCAGAGATATCCGGAAATACTTTAGATGCTGGTGAATTAGGCTATACTACTGATACAAATCAGTTATATATCGGCACTGATACAATGGATGATGAAATTGTATTTGGTCCATTTGCAAATGCTCACGCAATCATTCAGACATACTTATATACGCTATCTGCCCCATTTATCGGGTTAGAAATAGACGAAGACTTAATAATCAAAAACATACCAATTGTAACAATAACAGCGGGCTCATTTGTAGTTGGTTCTATATATACGATATTAACAGATGGCACAACCGATTACGCATTAATCGGTTCTGCTAATAATACAATAGGTACAACATTCACCGCAACTGGGGTTGGCACGGGAACTGGTACAGCGACAACGAGTGGGGCTGTTATACTTATTGCACTTATGACAAGTGCTATAACATTTGATGTAAGTATATTTGGTAATCAAAGAAGAAATGTAGAAGTTCTTACTGAGGCAGGTTTTAGTCAAGTATATGCTAATATGCATTTAGAGTCCCATGCTTCTGCTACTGGCAAACGTTCTGATTTATTTAAGAAATTATTAACTGCCACAGTTGAAATAATCTCTGTGGGTGCTATTGTGTTACAAAGACAGTATGAAATAATAACGGTAGGCGATACAGACTTTACATTAATCGGTTCTGCTGATAACACGATTGGTACTAAATTTATAGCATCTTCGGCAAGTGCAGGAACTGGTACAGTCCGAGAAGTTGCTACTTTTCTAAAATATGCTAAAACAGAATGCACTTCATTCTTTATTGATTACTCTCTATTACAAAAAGTTAGCGGTATTACAAAATTCGTTCGAGTTGGTACTATTAAAGTTATCAATGGTGTACCACAGGGAATAAATCAAGCCAAATTAACAGATGAAAACACCGAAATTTGGGTTGACACTGATGTATCTGGCACTGCTGATGCAAATGAATTTTCTAATATTGAATTCACAGCCGTCATAGATGGCAGCAACATGAAGATTAATTATACTCAAGATGCTACTTTCAATACCGAAATTAGTTACACTGTAAAACGATGGAAAATGTAAAATGCAAGATAAAGCAATATTGCTTTACGAATGGCGCCAATTACGATTAAAATTACAAGACGAACTTACTAAAGATACGCTACAAGAAATCGTAAATTGGTGGAAATCGTTTCCATATCATAATCATGGATTGAATTATGACGACATCACCACGTGGCCTGATGTGTGGGAATATATTAGTGAAGGATATTACACAAATAGTGGCAATGGATTAGCATGTTTCTATACTCTCTATCACGCACTCCCAGATAAGAAACCAGAACTCTGGCTAATTTTAGACTTAGAGTTTGGTGGTGATATATATCTGGTTGCGATTGTTGATGGATATATTCTTAATAGAACAAATGGTAAGGTAGATAAGTATGTAGATGTGAAAGATGATATAGATATAATGGAACGAATAGATTATAACGATATCATTACGCATCTTAAAGAACGAAAATAATTATGTGTGTACATAATTATATAAATAAATATATAATATAACTAAAGGTAAGAAAAATGCTAGTAGAACAAACATATAAAATCGGTGATACAGTAACATTGTATTTACAAACAGGACAAGAAGTCTTAGGCAAATTAGTGTCAGAAGATGAATCTAATACTGTTGTATGTCAGCCACTGACGATTGCTATCGGACCAAAAGGTGCAGCCTTTCAGACATTTACTGTGTCTGGTAATAGTGAGAAAAATGTAGCATTAAAGACCTCAAAAATCATTTCGGTACTGAAGACTAATGATGATACTGCGGACTCATACAGAACAGCAACAACTGGTCTAGTAGTTCCAGCACAAGGTAAACTGGTAGTATAAGATGCCACAAGCCGCAAGAACAACAGACCCGATATCACCGCACTCTCCGTGTGCTCCAGGTCAATGCGGTCCAGGTAGTCAAAATGTAATTACTCAAAATAAGCCAGCATATCGTGTTGGCGATGATACATTACCTCATGGTATTCCTCAAGGAACGCCACCCACATGTGTCCCACATGTTACTAAATTAGTAAAAGGTTCAACGAACGTACATATTAATAATCAACCAGCAGGACGAGTAGGTGATACTCATGCTTGTGGAGTAGTAATAGTCGCGGGTGCAGATAAAGTGATAATTAACGGCTCCGGCGGCTCAATACCAGCACCCGTTGTTGTGTCATTGCCAATAACAATGACGGTACCAGATGACTTATTAAGTTTTATTAAATCTAAAGAAAGATTTACTCCAACGGCTTACTGGGATGTTAAACAGTATACGAATGGATACGGCACAAAAGCAAATAGTTCTACTGAAACTATAACACGAGAAGTGGCAGAAGATAGGCTAGGTACCGATGCAACTAAACGTAGAAGGTTTGTTGTGGCGTACGCAAAAAACAATGGATACACTTGGAACAACAACCAAATTAATGCTCTTACTAGTTTTGTATTTAATCTAGGTACAGGAAAACTTTCTCAATTAACTGATAATGCTTCTCGTACAAATGACGTTATTGCAGAAAAAATTAAATTATATGTTTATGCTGATGGTGTAGTAGAAAATGGGCTAGTAACACGCCGTAACGAAGAAAGTGCTTGGTTCACACGAGGAGAATAATTAATGGCTAGTGAAGCAGAAATCGAAAGACTATATCAACTATTTGTTGCTAACGGTGGTGGCGCAGGTACGTTTGATAACACAAATTTAACACCAAAGCAATATTCTGATGCAACCTCATCATCGCAGTTAACCGCACTACAATTGGCACAACTGGAATCAAAACAGCACCAATTTAACAAGCAATCTGCGTTAAGGTCTATAGCAGACGAAATAGATGCTAACAATTTTACTAATCCTTATGCGACACGAGGAGCATATAGTACTTCGTTATTTGGATCTAGTGCATTGGCAACTGGCTCAACGAATGTTGGATTATTAAATAGTGCATTGACAGGACATGGTGATAAAGCACTAATACTCGCTGGAGTATTGGCAGCAACCGGCGTAGATTTAGATAAAATTCTAAAAATTGGTGGATTAGCGTTACTGGGAACTTCGATGTTTTCATCACTAACAAGTCATACTAATAATCAAACAGCAAACATACCACAAACAATGTCAGATGCAAGTTCTCTAGCATCAATGAATCAACAGTTTGGCGAAGCAGGAAATCCTTGTGATCAATTTAATAATCTTATGGGATTATTGGGTGGTGCTTTCGATGGTACGTTAGATTTCATTGATGGAGCAATTAGTAGTATTGCGTCATTAATAAATCAAACAGGTATATTAGATTTATTAACAAATATTATTGCCGCACTTGCCGTTGCAGCCGCAGGAGTATTAGGGGCAGTGGCAGCGATTGTTGGTGCGTTAGTCGGAGTTGGCGTAGCATTACTAAAGAAACTCGCTCCTATAGTAGGAAAAATAATAAATGCAATAGCGGCAATAGTAAGCCAAATTGCTACAGAATTGGCTGGTTTTGCTGACATGGCAGCGGCATTATTACGCAAAGCACTAGCATTAGTTCTAGGCAGTGCAGCCTTAGACCCCTGTCAGAGTGCAGTATTGATGAACACTGGTTCATCAGAAATGAAAGATGCTGTAACTCTATTGAATCATCCCATGGGAACTGGTCATCCTAGTGCCATCACTACTACAGTTGATACTAGAGCAAATCCTGAAAGAGTGAAAAAAGTAATGAATGATTCACATAAGGCGGCAGACCTTGCACAAGGGGTAGTACAGTCTCCATTCACAGAATCAGCAAAGATTTACACAGCACAAGACGAGACATTGCATACCGTTGCAGAAACAAATGGTCAAACGTCAACTACTGAAACATATAAAGAGATGGAGGTACATGCCTATTCGGTTTGGACTCAGGTGGGATTTGATTGGAATGGAAAGCAACAACAGTACATGTTTACTGCTAAGACTCATGAAAAAGTAATGGCGGCGGCGTACAACACTAGTGATTTCTCAAACAAAGCGGCATTGAAAACTAGACTAGGTGCGTTAATACAAGAGAATTGGGCGCACCAAGATAAAATTAGTGCTTTGAAAAAGAATATATCATTGTCATTCTATTATTTCACTCCTGGCGGAAAGAAAGACGAAAGTATAGAGGCTGGAATGAAAACTAGATATGATACGTATCTCAAGCCATCAATGACACGGGTGTATAATGATGCAATTGCATTTCAGAAATCTTCTAAAATTGAGTGGGATAGCATTGACTCGCAGTTGTTTTAGTGTTATAATGAATACATAGTTTAAGATAAATATAAGATATATATTGGGAGAGATACAATGCAAGTTAATGAAATAATCAAGTCAATTGACGAAGGATTGTATGATCCTCATATTTTCAAAGCCGTATTTATGGCAGGTGGACCAGGTAGTGGAAAGAGTTTCGTTGCCAAAAGTTTACTTAAACAAACTGGATTAAAGACAGTAAATTCAGATGATGTATTTGAATATAAAATGGATAAACTAGGCTTAGACAAAGGTGACCCAGATGTCATCTATAGTCCTCAAGGACAAGAAATACGAAACAAAGCAAAGCAACTTTCATCAAATCAACAGAACATTTATCTTGATGGTAGATTAGGATTAGTCATTGATGGTACTGGCAAGAATATACAAAAAATAGCAGAAGCAAAAGAAAAATTAGTTACTATGGGCTATTCGTGTATGATGCTATTTGTTAATACAAGTTTAGATGTAGCACAAGAACGAAATTTAGATAGAGAACGTAAATTGCAACCTGAAGAAGTTTCAAAAATGTGGAATGCAGTACAAGATAATATCATGAAGTTCCAACAGATATTTGGTTCAGATAAATTCATCATTATTGATAATAGTGGTGGACTAGAAGACCCAGATAGAGCAGAGAACTTTCAGGTAGTTGCAAAGAACATTGATAAGTTTATTAGTAGACCACCTTCAAATCGCCGTGCAAGAGCATGGATTGAAGATCAAAAGAAGCAAAAGAATACGACAAACCAGGATAATCAATAACAACACAATGGGTGCCCAAGTGGAGTCAATAGTAGATAAGTTGTCTGGATTCAGAAAAGACATAGATTTAGATTTCATCAAAAAAACACATGTTCACTACTGTACTCCCTGTTATGGAGGTATGGTATCAGAACCATATTTTAGGTCATGGACTAAAGGTCACATGATGTTCACAAAGTATCAAATTCCATATACGCTAACTACAGCCGCAAATGAGAGTTTAATTTCTAGAGCAAGATGTCATATGGTAGCATATTTCATGTCTAATCCAGAAGCAACTCATATGATGTTCATAGACGCAGATATTAATTTCGATGCAATAGATATATTACACATGTTACAACACGACAAAGATGTCATCGTTGGCGCATATCCGAAAAAAGAGTTAGATTGGTCATCAGTTAAAGATGCAACCACAAGAGGCTTAGACGAAGACTCTATCAAAGACACAGCGGCAAATTACGCATTGAATTTTGATTGGGATTTCAACGAAGAAACACAGACTCGCAGATTAGATATTCAGGACGGATTGATAAAACTTAAAGATGCCGCAACTGGATTTATGATTATCAAACGTAGTGTTATTGAAAAGATGATAGAAAGTTATCCAGAATTATATTTCAATAACGATTTACATTTAGATGAAGAATTTTCTAAATGGACATATTTATTTTTTGACTGTATGCACGAACCTGAAACTAAGAGATATCTTAGCGAAGATTATGCATTCTGCCGAAGATGGCAACAACTGGGGGGTGAAGTTTGGCTTGACCCTATTGTAAAATTAGACCATATTGGTCATTACACATTTAATGGAAACGTAAGTAAGATGTTTTATTCATCTACGGATGATAATATTTTATAAGCATAACTACTGTATAGAAAGAATATAATATTGGAGAATATTAAAAATGGGTTTATTAAAAAAGTTTACTGAAGTATACGCAACTAAGACACACGATGAAATGACACTCGCAGAGTATCTTACATTATGTAAAACTGATAAGTTAGCATATGCCTCGGCAGCAGAAAGATTATTAAAATCAATTGGAGAGCCAGATGTAGTTGATACTAGCACTGACCCACGATTGAGTCGAATCTTTTTGAATCGCACAATCAAGGTCTATCCAGCATTCAAAGATTTCTTTGGAATGGAAGAAGCCATTGAACGCCTAGTTTCATATTTTAGACAGTCGGCTCAAGGACTTGAAGAGAAGAAACAAGTATTATATCTATTGGGACCAGTAGGTGGCGGTAAGTCATCATTAGCAGAACGATTAAAAGAATTGATGGAAGAGCATCCATTCTATGTATTAAAAGCAGGTGACGAAACATCGCCAGTATTTGAATCACCATTAGGATTATTTGATCCAAAAGAATTCGGTGCAGACGCACTAAAAGAATATAAAATTCCAACACGTTATCTTAGTGGTCTATTATCTCCGTGGGCTGTTAAGCGACTAGGCGAATTTGATGGCGATATCTCAAAGTTCAGTGTAGTGAAGATGTATCCTTCTAAGTTAAAGCAAGAAGGTATTATGAAGACTGAACCAGGCGATGATAACAATCAAGATATTTCAGCGTTAGTTGGTAAGACTGATATTCGTAAATTAGAATACTTCTCACAGAACGACCCAGATTCATACGCTTTCTCTGGCGCACTATGTCGCGGTAACCAAGGTATCATGGAATTTGTAGAGATGTTCAAGGCACCTATTAAAGTGTTACATCCATTGTTGACTGCTACTCAAGAAGGCAACTATATGGGTACAGAAGGTATCTCAGCAATCCCATTTAATGGTATTGTAGTTGCTCACTCAAACGAAAGTGAGTGGGAAACATTCCGTAATAACAAGAACAACGAAGCATTCTTAGACCGAGTATATATTGTTAAAGTTCCATATTGCTTACGTGTAGACGAAGAGAAGCATATCTATCAGAAGATGTTAGATTCATCTGGTTTAGATAACACTAAGTGCGCACCACATACACTAGATATGTTAGCACAATTCTCTGTTCTATCGCGTTTGAAAGAGCATAAGAACTCAAATCTTGCGGCTAAAATGAGAGTTTACGATGGTGAAAACTTACACGATGTAGACCCTAAAGCGAAGACAATGCAGGAATACAAAGATGTAGCAGGAGTAGATGAAGGAATGAACGGTATGAGTACACGTTTTGCCTTTAAGATTCTATCTCAAACATTCAACTTTGACGCAGAAGAAATAGCGGCTGACCCAGTTCATCTTATGTATGTATTGGAAACGTCTATTAAGCGTGAACAGTTCCCAGAAGAGTTAGAAGATACTCTATTAGGATTCATCAAAGATCATCTAAGTGCTAGGTACAGTGAACAAGTCGGAAACGAAATTCAGAAAGCATACTTAGAGAGTTATAACGAGTATGGTCAGAATCTATTTGATAGGTACTTGAATTATGCTGATCATTGGATTCAGAACATTGATTATAAAGACCCAGACACTGGCAACTTATTTGCTCGTGAGGCATTAAACGAAGAATTAGAAAAAATTGAAAAACCAGCAGGTATTGCCAATCCTAAAGACTTCAGAAATGAAGTTGTAAATTGGGTACTACGTGCTAGAAGTAAGCACAAAGGAAACAACCCACCTTGGACTGCTTACGAGAAGATGAAAGAAGTGATTGAACATAAGATGTTCGCAGGAACAGAAGAGTTACTTCCAGTTATCTCATTCGGTAGCAAGAAGAGTAAAGAAGACCAATCTAAGCACGATGATTTCATCGATAGAATGGTAAGCAAAGGTTACACTAGTCGCCAAGTTAAACGACTGGTAGAATGGTATATGCGAGTACAGAAGTCTAACTAGAGGAGACTTTTATGGCAAACACAATTATAGACAGAAGAAAGAACCCTGGTGGTAAGTCTTCTGCCAACCGACAAAAGTTCATTAAACGAACTAAAGATGAAATTCGTAAGAGTATTCATGATTCGTTGGGAGACAGAAGCGTAGAGGGTACGGGTGATACTCAGAAAATTAGAATCAAACGTAAGGGTATCTCTGAGCCACAGTTCGGACATGATTCGAGTTCTGGTTCAAGAGATATAGTTCTTCCTGGTAACGAAGATTTCGTTGAAGGAGATCAATTGCAGAAGCCACAAGGCGGTCAAGGTGGCGGTGGTGGTGGAGAAGGTGACGCAAGTAATGAAGGCATGGGTGAAGACGAATTCGGATTTGTGTTAAGCAATGACGAATTTGTTAATATCCTGTTTGAAGACTTAGAATTACCTCACATGATTTCTAAAGAAAACAAGTCAGTTCAGAGATTTGAAATGACTCGTAGTGGTTACACTAGTGATGGTAACCCATCACAAATGAATCTAGAAAAAAGCATGGTCAATTCGATTGGTCGTAAGATTGCTTTACGTACACCAAAACTTAAAAAGATACGCAAATTAGAAGAAGAACTTGCTGAAATAGAAAAGTTTCTCGATACATTAGCAGAAGCAAAAAAACAACGCACAACTCAATGGGCTAGAAAAGTAGTAATTGAAGAAGAGATTCGTAAATTACGTGTCAGAGCCGCGGCAGTTGCGTTTGTAGATCCAGTTGATTTGCGATTCAATAATTTCAGTAAGAAGCCAGCGCCAATTTCACAAGCGGTCGTATTCTTTGTTATGGACGTTAGTGCGAGTATGACACAAGAGCATAAAGATTTAGCGAAACGCTTTTTTATGTTACTTAACTTATTTGTATCTCGGAAGTATAAAAGAGTAGAGTGTGTCTTTATTAGACATCACATTCAGGCAACCGAATGTAACGAAGATGATTTCTTCAATAATAAAGAAAATGGTGGTACGATAGTTTCTAGTGCATTTAAACTCGCAAAAGAAATCATAGATGAACGTTATTCACCGAATGAATGGAATCTATACTTCTCTCAAGCAAGTGATGGTGATAACTGGAATACAGATAACGTAGAACTACTAGATATTCTTTCTAATGATATTTTACCTATAACCCAATATTTTAGTTATATTCAAGTCGGACAAAAACGACATGGATACTACAATTCTGGTAATTTGTTACAGGAGTATGTGTCTTTAGAAGGCAAGCATGATAATATTACATGTAAGCATATCGAACAGCACAGTGACATATATCCAGTATTCAGAGAAATATTCAAGACAAAAGGCGCAACCAAATAATGAGCGATAAGTTAATATACACTGGTACATCATGGACATTTGATAAGTTATATGAAATGATGGATGCTTGTGAAGAAATCGCGGTCAATGATATGGGCTTAGATTGCTTTCCAAACCAAATAGAAGTTATCACAACTGAGCAAATGCTTGACGCATACTCTAGTGTTGGTATGCCACTGATGTATAACCATTGGAGTTTTGGTAAAAGTTTTATTCAGAATAAGAAACAATATGCGGCAGGCGAAATGGGGTTAGCATATGAGTTGGTTATCAACTCTAATCCTTGTATCAACTATCTCATGGAAGAGAATTCTATGACTACGCAATCACTTGTAATCGCCCACGCGGCGTTTGGTCATAACCACTTCTTTAAGAACAATTACTTGTTCAAACAGTGGACATCACCTGATGCTATCGTAGATTATCTATTATTCGCAAAACGATACATAAAAGAATGCGAAGAGAAGTACGGATATGATGCGGTTGAAGAAACATTAGATGCGTGTCATGCCATTCAATATCAGAGCATTAATAAGTATAAGCGGGCAGGAACATTGAATGCTCGTGACGAGATAGAGAAGCAACGTTCTCGAAGCGAATATGTACAATCACAGGTTAATGACTTGTGGCGTACTTTGCCGAAGGCTAAGAAGAAAGATAAACAGGAAGAACAAACTTGGCCATCTGAGCCAGAAGAAAACTTGTTATACTTCCTAGAGAAGCATTCTCCTGTGTTGACCTCGTGGCAACGTGAGTTGTGTAGAATCGTTAGACGAATCGCACAATATTTCTACCCACAGTATCAGACAAAAGTAATGAACGAAGGTTTTGCTAGTTTCACACATCACTATATCTTTAACAAGTTATATGACCAAGGTAAAGTGGATGATGGAGCAATGCTTGAATTCTTCAAATTACACAGTGCTGTATTGTATCAACCACCGTTTAGTTCACCGAACTATAGTGGCTTCAATCCTTACTCACTTGGCTTTGCGATATTGAAAGATATTCAACGAGTATGTGAAAAGCCTGATGCTGAAGACAGAGAATGGTTCCCACATTTAGCAGACACCGATTGGCGTATTGCGATTAAAGATATTGTTGCGAACTATCGTGATGAAAGTGCGATTTTGCAATTCATGGGACCGAAAGTTATGCGCGACCAAGGAATGTTCAATCTACACGATGAAGTTCATTATGACAATTACAGTGTAACGTCTATTCATAACGAACGTGGCTACAAGAAGATTCGTAAGAATTTGAGTGCTAGTTATGAAACGGCCGCAATGATACCAGATATTCAGATAACAAATGCTGATATTACAGGTTCACGCGACTTGACACTCTTACACGAGAGTTACAACGGCAAGAGATTGGATAAGAAAAGTGCCGACCAAGTGCTTACTCATGTTCAGAAGTTATGGGGATATAAAGTGAAAATGTATACAATGCATGAAGATACTCTCCTAGATGTATATGAATGCCAGCAAAGCAAGAATCACACTGGTAAGATAATAACCAAACATACTACTCAGTCTTAGTATATTATATCTATTAAGTATTGCATATTGTTCTTATATATGTTATACTTGATAGATACAATTAATAGGAGAAGTAAAATGAGTTATGCTGAAACATTCCAGCCCAATAGTGTATTCTGCACGAAATATAACAAAGACATGCCTGCGCTTTCTAGCGCCCCCTTTCCTGGCATTGAAGGTGAAAAAATTCTAAACAACATCTCTGCTCAAGCATGGGAAGAATGGCTTGGAATGCAAACGATGTTTATCAATGAAAACAGTTTAAATATGATGGAAGCAGAAGCAAGAACTTTCTTGGCTGAACGCAGAAATGAATTTTTATTTGAAGGTGGTGATTTCATTGAACCACCAGAACCTATCTAAAGGAGAACATAGATGCAATCAAAGGGTAAAGTTTTAGTAACGGGTGGTGCTGGATATATAGGAACTGAATTAGTACAGCAGTTACTAACGAAAGGATACGAAGTAACTATACTAGATAAGAAAGAAAAACCAGAAGATTTAGAGCATGTCAAATACATAAAGGGTAATCTATCCAATGCGGCTAGGTGCGTCATGGCTTGCGCTGGACAAGACTTTGTTATTCATCTGGCTGCGAAGCCAAGAATACCAGAGAGTTTCATCAATCCAGACGAGTATTTTGATAGCAACGTAACTGGGACACGAAACATATTAACCGCCGCAAGTGCGGTCGGTGTTAACAAATTCGTATATGCGAGTTCAAGTTCTATATACGGAAACAACACGGCTCCTCATAAACCGAATCACAAACCAGACCCATTAAATTACTACGCAATGACGAAGTTGTTTGGTGAGCATCTATGTAAGCAATACAAGATTATGTTTGATCTTAACTATAACATATTAAGATTCTTTACAGTGTATTCAGAAAATCAACCAAACTCTAATGATGGTGGATTGATGATTGGTAAATTTGCCAGACTTGCTAAAGAAGGCAAAGCACTACCTATTCATGGTGATGGTGAATTCAAGCGAGACTATATTCATGTATCTGATGTAGCATCAGCATTGATAGCCAGTATCGAAAGTAAAGTTAAGAACGATACATTCAATGTAGGCACTGGTAGTAATATATCAGTAAATGCGGTGGTTGATGTACTTAAAACATTCGCACCAAAACTCACTACGATAAATATAGAGAAGCCGAAAGGGTACGCACCAGAGACTTTAGCAGATATTAGCAAGACTAAGAACTTGTTAAACTGGAGTCCTAAGATTGAAATTGAAAAAGGTTTAGCAGACACATTTAGAGAATTGTTTAAGAAATAATATGGCAAAATTCAGAGAGTTTTATGTTCAAGCAGGCGCAGGTAGTAATTTTTTAGCAAGTAAATGTTTATGGGCTGGATGCGGAAATGGGCATGAACAGGTCTATGATTCTGACGTTCCTACCAATGAATTCTTTTTTAACAGAGAAAAGGTAGACCCGTCTTCGCTTGGTACTCAATATCAAGGAGAATATACCTTGAATTACGAATGTGACCACACTGACTTAATGGCTCAATCTGAAAAAATAAAACCAATATTAATAACACTAGATAACTGGATTACCGATAATCCCTATATAACCGAAAATCCGGTGACTACTAGTGATAGAAATGATGTTATTAAGTTTGTCAGTGAGATATGGAAACAAGATTGGTCGATGTATACTAGTTCTTATTCAGACTTCGATGTCTTTCTACATGAATCTTTTTACATCCCACCTGAAATTAAAGATGCGGTCATTAATGTACAAGATTATTTCGGAAAATGTAGAGAATATTATTATAATGTATGTGAACGAAAGGGACATGATTCGTTTATAATAACACATAATAGTCCATATTTGGTTGTTTCTCCTAGGTTAGACGTACCTGGAAATTTTAAATCATTAGGAATGGAGTTAGATGTAGAGATGGAGATGATGACATGTGCGTTACAAAGTATAAAGAGTGGAGGCACATTTGAAAGATATGATTTTCTCAAGGACGAAACTGCGGATTTGTATGTTAATAGAAATCTGAAATTCTGTGACGAAGTAGTGAGTTATAGGAAGATATTTTTTGAGAATGACAGAACTGAAATAATGAAAATGTACGAGTTCTTTGATAACAAAGAATATTTTCATCATAATAGGAAGACTATTATGGAAGAATTTAAAGAATATAATGACAAGAATATGGCAGTAATAAATCATCATATGCGCTATATCTATAAGAAGATAAAATAACTCATAGATAAATACCATTATATTAACAAGGGAATACTCTGATGAAACTAGTAGAACAAGACAATAAAATATTAAAAACAGAATGCGATGAACATATTCTTTCAGAGCATTCTGAAAAGTTAGCATATGATATGATGGTAACAATGAAAGACCACGATGCTATTGGTCTTGCGGCTCCACAAGTTGGAGAAAACACAAGATTGATGATTATCGGACATGAAGAGACTGGTTTCGTTGTATGTATAAATCCAACATGGGAAGTAGCAGAAGATAGCGTAGATGAAGTGTTCGTAGAAGGATGTGTGAGTTTTCCCCATCTACGATTAAACATCACTCGTCCCAATAGTATTATAGGAACATTTACGAACTTAGAAGGAATCAGAAAGTCGTCAACGTTTATGGGAGTATGGGCACAAGCATTTCAACACGAATGCGACCATCTTAAAGGCATAACATTTGATACATTGGTTGAATAGTAATAATGAAAGATATAGATTTTTCAGAATATACGTTAATAAGTTTTGGCGATAGTTTCACATTCGGACAAGATACAGTTGTAAAGATAAATTCTGGAGATATTCATCTTCAAGGAGCAGATAACAAATTATGGAAATTGCAATGTAATGAGAAATCATATACACAAGTTATTTGCGATAAAATGGGATTTAAAAATAGTTTGAATTTCGGAGTGCCTGGTTGCTCCAATGATAGATCATTGAATTTGTTAGATTCATTTTTGCGACAGAATCCGACATTAAAGGTATTTGTGTTATTCAACTTTACTGCTACTGGAAGAAATCTGAATATACTCAAATTAAACAAAGAACCAATGTACGATATAGTAGATATGACAGTAAATGATCCCATGTGGCATGATGCTAAAAAGTATACTGGAATAAATATCAATACCATCGGAGAATATTATACTTATTTTAGAAACAATATACAAGAGTGTTATCTCCACATAAGAGATCACCGAATATTATATAATATGTTATCTGCTTATAACGTGCCTCATGTAACGTTTGATATATTGAATGACATGGATGCTAGAATACTAAGAGATAATCCGATAAAGTATATGAACAATAATGATGGGCTTGGAATAGAAGACTTATACAGAAGTGACGAGGGTTATGTTTTTACTGAAATGGAGTTTTTTGAATCATATTATAAAGAATTAACTGATAATACTCCGTTGCTTTCGCACATTGGAATAGATTACTTAGGGGGCGTTAACAATTTTAACATTTTTGTGAAAGAATTAGATATCAATAAAGACAATGATAATGTAATATATCGTGGCGACGGCACTAAAGAAAGTGATTATAACTTATACGAATCAGAACACGGTGCCCATTGGTCGCCTGAAGGACATATAGAAGTAGCAACGGTAATAGAGAAGTACATGAATGAAAATTATAATTAGGAGAAGTATATGAATTGGTTAACAGATAGACTTAAAGAAAGAGCATCACATGGTGGATTAGGACTAATCGCAGTAGGATTAATTATCTTATTTGCTGGTAGTTGGATTAATATTGCCGCATATGCCGCGATAGCCTTTGGCGCTTATCAGGTAGTAACAAAAAACTAAGAAAAAACTTGACAAAATGAGTAATGTGTTCTATAATGGATGTATTATGAAAAAGAAGAGTAAGAAGAAGATGAAAGTTAGTAAGAGAAATCCCGTTGCGAAGGCTCTCCGTACTCCTAGGTTCAAAATTAAGGTGGAGTTAGATAGAAAAAAAGAGATGAAAAAGACTGGCAAACACGTTATTGAGGAATAGTTGAGATGGCATATGTAGTAACCGAAGATTGTATTAAATGCAAGTACACCGATTGTGTGGAAGTTTGTCCAGTGGATTGCTTTTATGAGGGACCCGATTTCTTGGTTATTAACCCAGACGAATGTATCGATTGTGGAGTATGTGAGCCAGAATGCCCAGCAGACGCAATAATTGCCGATAATAATCCTAAATTTACTGTTCGATTACTCGAAATTAACACAAAATGGAGTGAAAAGTGGCCAGTGATTGTAGAACAGATCGCACCACTTCCTGACGCAGATAAATGGAATCCAAAGAAGGGATATACAGGGGATAAGACTCCATTATTAGATCAATACGACTAAATTGTTAAAAACTTGACAAAACCTCAAAATATGCTATAATGATAGTAATTAATCAATAAAGGAAGTAATAATATGTTCAAATATCTCATAACAGCAACAATGATTGCTCTATTTACTACGGGTGTATCAGCAAACTCAACAACAAGTCTTAAAATGTTATATGGTACGGTTATCGAAAGTTCGCCTATTGTAGAAACAGTAGTACAAGACGTTCCAGTACGATCTTGTTACATAAAAACAGTTCCAGTCTATGGAAATGGTACTGCTGATGCCAGTACAGCCGATGTCGCCGCAGGCGCAATAATTGGCGGTATTATTGGTAATCAAGTTGGTGGTGGTTCGGGTAAAGACTTCGCAACTATTCTAGGTGCTATTCTAGGTGCAAAAGTGGCTGAAGATGGTACTACTAAAAAAGTAATAATCGGTTACCGAGAAGTAGAAGTCTGTGAAGTGCGCCAAACAAGAGGTGCAGTAGAAATAATAACTGGATTCAATACAACTGTTCAGGTCTACAGTGCAGATCGTCAGATTCTTATAGAGAATCAAACATTCACTACACGAATGAAATATGCGGTTGGTGAGTCAGTTTCATTAAAGTTGACACTCACTCTACAGTAATGCATAAGTAATGCTATAATTTCACTCTAAATTCTCATAAATACAGTATGAGAGATATGAAAGCCTCTATTTAGAGGCTTTTTTATTACATAAAATAAGAGGAGATTTATTATGGTATTCCCAATAATTACATTTATCGTGGCAATCGCCATCGCAATAGTAGCCGCATGGTTTTCTGTTGCTGGACTTATGGCAATTTTTGTCGCATCTGCTATCCCTGTTGCTATTATGGCAGTGGCGTTAGAGGTTGGCAAATTGGTATCTGCATCATGGGTATATCGTAACTGGAAACGCGCACCATTCTTCTTAAAGTCCTACCTTACAGGAGCAGTGATTATCCTGATGCTTATAACATCAATGGGTATATTTGGTTATCTATCAAAAGCACACTTAGAACAGGCTGCGAACAGTGAAGAAAACACTGCACGAATAGAACGTATAGTACAAGACATATCTCGATACGAAACATCATCAACCCGTATTGAACAGAAGATAGTAAAATTAGATACTGAGGGTACAACAGATACCTCGAAGGTACAAGGACAAAT
>Ga0308002_1000324_pt1 | contig 18941 bp, 31 predicted proteins | sample Neamet34_FD_203148 | JGI IMG/M metagenome (GOLD analysis project Ga0308002, IMG submission 203148) | Marine microbial communities from water near the shore, Antarctic Ocean - #34 | ecosystem: Environmental > Aquatic > Marine > Unclassified | place: Southern Ocean | collected 2014-06-06
TAAGAACCATGTTCCTGGATCAGATGAAAAAACAATAGGTATCAAAGAAGATACTAATATAGTTAACACAATCGCTGATAAGATTGTTGATAAACCTGTTGCTAAACCAGCAGAGCAACCAGCAGAGCAACCAGCAGAGATTGCCAGACACGAACGTGAACGTGACAACGGTAGTAAATACTTTGAAGTAGAGTATTCTGATGGAAGCATAGAAGAAATTAATATTCCAAAGTCAAAGAAGTAGGGAGTGAATACATGATTGATAAAACAATTAAAGCAATGAAAAACAAGATATTAGCAGAGATGATTGACCGCCCAAATGAATTAAAAACAACAGCTGGCGGTATTATTCTGCAAGAGAAAGATCAGTCAGAAGAAGCAGTACGGCCGCGTTGGTTCAAAGTATACAGTGTAGGCGAAGGTATAGATTGGATTACTAAAGGCACATATGTTATGGTAGCACATGGACGTTGGAGCAATGGATTAAAGATTAATGAAGATTTAAAACTTTATTTACTTGACAATCTAGAATTGCTAGCGACCACAGATACAAACCCAATGGAAAATAATAATATACAAATCCATGCAAAGCCAATGCGTAAACGACCATCAGATGATACAAGTCGTGAGATTCGCACATAATTAAAGGAATCACAAATTACATGAAACACATTTCAATGATACCAACACCAAAGGTTGCGCCAGAGCCGACACCATTGCCTCCTATGCCACAAGCTCCTAGTCCACCAAAACAACCAGGTGAGCATTTACGCGAGAACGGCATATTATTCATGGACAAAGAATTCAACCAAGAAAATTGTATGCCTGTTGTACGAATGATTATGGAATACAATCTAATGCCAGAGGACAAAGCACCAGCGATTATTCACTTGTATATTAACAGCCCAGGCGGGTTTGTTGATAGCTGTATGCACTTAATTGATATTGTAAAGCAGTCACGTATTCCAGTGTACACCTATGGCATGGGCTCGATTGCAAGCTGCGGTGTTATGCTTATGATGGCAGGCGACAAAGGCAATCGTTACCTAACACAAAATACAGCAGTTATGTCACACGAATTCAGTGGAGGCACCCGTGGACAATACCACGACATGGTCGACGCTCAGACTCACATGGAATGGACAAACGAAAAGTTACTTGAGCATTATATTAAATGTACAGGTAAGAATGAAAAATACATCCGTAAGCATATGCTTGCACCTAAAACTGATCACTGGTTGACTCCAGAAGAAGCTGTACAGCACGGAATCGCAGATCACGTAGTAGAGACATGCTAAATACTGTTATGAAAAGACTTCCAATGCGTGGCCCAGATTTAACAGAAATGAAGGAAGAACTAAAAGAAATGGGTCTTGAAGAAGATACATTCTGTTTTGCGCCATACATATGCACTGACCTTGACCAGGATGGTTCTGTTTATTCTTGTTACAGAGGTAAACAAAACTTGGGTGATTGGAAAAAGAGCAGTGTAAAAGATTCATTTAACAGCGCACCCATGCAGAAGATCAGAAATGATCAGTTTGAAGGCAGGAAGAATAAAAACTGCCGTAGTTGTTTCCGTGCAGAAGAAAAAAACAGTAACAGTCCACGTGTTCATTTTTATTACGACTTCATGGATAGATACTACAACGGTGAGCCAGAGGCAGCGCAGAAAGTAATTGAAGGAATCAAGCAGAATCATTTAACAGCAGATATCAAAGAATTAAAACGTGCAGAACTACGTCCAAGCAGTTTATGCAACTTACGGTGCATGCATTGCGGACCACATAGTAGTACAAAGTGGGTAGAAACGTTATCTAAGGATAATAACGCTCAGGTATATATGGAAAATGACGGCTTAATGGAAAATGGCAATGGCATCATTGATAATAATATCATTGACGTGGGTCTTACTGCATACTATAAAAACACAATAACAAGTGACACTGATTATGAAGAAGATCTATTAGAAGTACTAAACAGTGTAGAGCATTTAAGCTTCACAGGCGGCGAGCCGTTGTTAACGCCAGAACATCCGCGTTACTTGCAAAACTTTATTGACAACGGCACTGCAAAATATAAACAATTAGAATATAATACAAATTTAAATATTAAAAATATTGAAAAGTTCTTTCCGTTATGGGAACAATTTGATTACATACATATTAGAGCAAGTATTGATGCTAGCTTTGCCACGTATGAATATTTCCGTACATATGGCAAAATTGACTTAGTCAAAGAGTGCCTACTTAAAATTCAAAAGTTTCGTGAAGAAGTTATGACGGGCTGGAAGATGAAGATTAATGCTACGGTTACGTACAATATATTCAGTGCATTACGATGGAAAGATCTCACAGAAGACTGGATCTCACATGGAATATCCATGCATACGAGTTTAATTATTGATCATCCTACTAGTGTTGCATACTTACCCAATGAATTGCGTGACAAAGCAGTAAAGGAGATGCAATGGTGCATGGACAATATTGAACTGTATACACAAGATGAAGACTACATACAAATATATAAGCATCACACACAGCAATGCATTAATTACACAGCAGGATTTGATAATCCAGTAGATAAGTTTCCTGAATTTGTATCAAACTATATTACATTCTGCGATCAAACAAGTGGAAATGATTATAAGGATTACTTCCCAGACCTAATTAAATACCTGGAATAAATGTCACATAAAATAGTAAGTAAATATCTGTACTTAAACGACAATGGCGATATGCAGCTATTGTCAGAAGAACAGGCATTTTTAATCAGGCTTCACTCTGCAACAGACATGACTAATCTAACTACTGCACTTGGATTAACTGTTCATTGTTATCCAGAAATTGGAACACCAGAACACGCCAAGGAAGCCATACATGAATACTGGCAAGCCTTGGTCAATCAACTAGACACATCGCCTGTTACACTGATTTACGCAAAATTAGCATTAGAGCGCGAATCTGACGCTACGCGAGATTTGAGTGTACACTATGAATAAAACGTATAATACAGCATATGGAAATGTATTCTTTGATTTATCGGCTGATGCTATTGCAGTAAAAATGAGTGGTGGATACGACAGCTCAGTTATGCTTTATGCACTTGCTCATGCAATAAATGACACACAGCAATATCATATTAATATACGGCCCGTTTCAGTTAAAAAAATTGGCCCAAAGAATGATATGAAAGATATGACTAAAGCTGATCCAACACCTATAGTTCAACGTGTTATAGATTTTACTAGAAAATCATTTCCAAAAGTTAACATAGATAATTCTAGAGTGTACGAACTTGCTAATTGGTGGGACGATAATCTTTATAAACTAGCACAAACCTCAGCACTAGAATTACTCGACACAGATATTTCAATGGTATACAACGGCATCACAAAAAACCCAACAGTACAACTCAACGGCGCTTGGAATGAACCTGATGCAATGAGAGACGCAGACGCAACATGTACACCTGCAATTGAAAATACTGTAAGTGTGTACGAAGGTTCGCATGCAGAGCCGTTTAGGAATGCCGATAAACGAATAGTATTCGCACTTGCAGATCAACTTGAAATAGTAGAAGATATGATGAGCATGACGTGGAGCTGCGAAGGATTTGGTCACATGACTGACAATTTTAAAAAGCCATGTGATACATGTTGGTGGTGCTTAGAACGAGAATGGGCGTATAACACATATAATGCTTGACAAATGCTGTGCTATCGTATATAATAATACAACGAACTTAGAACAGCATGGAGAACTAACTTGAAAGATTTATGGGTAGAAACATATCGACCAGACAACGTAAAAGAATACGTTTTTAAAGATGATACACAACGAGCACAAGTACAAAATTGGATAGACGATGGTGGTATTCCACATTTATTGTTTAGCGGTAGTCCAGGTACAGGTAAAACAACACTTGCAAAGGTGTTAATTAAAGAACTACATGTAGAAAAAGCTGATGTGCTATATATTAACGCCAGTCGCGACAACGGCGTAGAGATGATTCGTAAAAAAATCACAGCATTTAGTGAAACTATGCCATGGGGCGAATTCAAAGTTATTCTGTTAGACGAAGCAGATCATATCTCACCTGAAGGCCAAGCAGCATTACGTGGAGTAATGGAACAATACCATGCTAGTGTACGCTTTATCTTAACGTGTAACTATCCTAACATGATTATTCCTGCACTACATAGTCGTTGCCAAGGGTTTCATATTGAACAGCTTGATCAAACAGACTTCACAGTGCGTGTTGCAGAGATACTAGCAGACAATGCAGTTACATTTGACCTAGAAACACTTGATGCAATGGTTCGTGCGAACTATCCAGATTTACGTAAAACTATTAACACAGTACAAATGACTATTGTTGATAATAAACTGCTGATGCCAGAAGATGGATCCAGTTCAAGTGAATGGCGTTTATCAATGGTCGACTTGTTTAAGAAAAATAAAATACAAGATGCACGTAAGTTGATTATTAAGAATGCACGAGCAGACGAATACAATGATATCTTTACTTGGTTATACAAAAACTTGGATCTGTATACCAAGAATGATTATCAGTATGATAGTTGTGTGCTTGCAATCCGTGAAGGCTTAATTAAGCACACACAGGTAGCAGATCCAGAGATTAACCTAAGTGCAACAATGATTGAACTGGCTAGAACATTAAATGAGTAATTTAGAACACTTGTTACTGCCGGTAACAATGAACAACTGGAACAGCTATACATATAGTCCTAGAGTATCCACACTTATAAGCTTTAGCTCGGATGCAGGCGCAATACCTGAAGCTTTGGCTTATGTTCCAGTCCCTCCTTCGTTTATATTTGACAAGTTTAACCAGCCAGTTGATCATCAACAGCTTATCACAGAATGTAAAGCCATTGACGGTGATGATGATTTAGAATTGTCGCTTCAAACAATGCTCAGTAAGTATAGAGATATTGAAAACGAACCTCTCCTCGATAGCAATTTTAAGTATACATTGCCGCATGCGTTTAAACACAGTAAAGGAAAAACAACATCGCTTACAATGGTGTACCCTAGCTATCTTCAAAAAGGATGGGCAGGCTTACTAGAACAAAAAACAACAAATAGGTTCGATCCTGATGTTATCTGTGTTACGTTTAAAAGTAATTTAGCTGACATCGACTTAATGCTAAACCAGCATATTAGTGTTCCAATTAACCTACTACAGTCTGATAGCTACCTGCACGATATAATTAAAGAGATAGCAAACAGACACAACGAAAAGATAGATATAGAAAATGCATTAATGTATTTCTTGAATCAACCGTTTAGATTACTAATATTAGCAGTAGAAAAAGGTATCCAATGTATAATAGAAGATGGATATAATGAGTATAGCACCCAACTAGCAGCGTCACGTTTCATAACAGTAGACACTAAAAATGACACAAACTTAGTAAACATGCAACGAATATTTGATCACAGGTTTGACGAAGCAGGCGATGCGTATGACATTATGTGCGGACGCCTAGACATACAACCAGCATGGGAACTATTTGAAAATCATTTTACTTATATGCAGCAAGGCTGTAATACTGAAATTGATTCTGTCGTAAATACTATTACTAGATTATCCACTGGATATGATTTCACAATTAGAAATTGGAATTATTTTCAACAAGCAGTGTTTGATCTCGCAATGGTGCAGATGGGAAATGATGACAGCAGTAAAATTTTTGAAGAATGGATCAACAGTAGAAGGTAAGGAAATATTTTTAGTTGTCTCATCAGGGTATGAACTAACTAAATTATACAATGAATTTGAAACTGTACACATAGTACCGCGTGGCAATATAAGACAACCCACACGTGACTATCTCATATCTCAAACAGACAGCCTAATGTCTGCTTACATATTCTTAGATCAAGAAGACGCCTTTCTATTCAGAATAAAGTATAACTAGCTAAATCGATAAATACAATAACAAGCCATTAGCGGCTTAGTCTATATTGGAAAGAATTAACTATGAAAACTCGATTTATGATTTGGTGGCTTATTGCGGTAATGCAGATTATCAGCGTATTGGTCGCAATACAATTTGGTGCAATTGAATTTTTACTTGCATCTGATCAAACTTACCTTAGCTTTATTACTGTGATAATGTGGGCAGCAGGTACATACTACATAGGGCACCAGGCATGGAAAGCCAACAACAACTTTGACACACCATGGTTTATCGCAGAGAGTTGTATAAGCGTTGGCATGATAGGAACACTAGTTGGATTTATGCTTATGCTAGGCAGCAGTTTTGCAGATATAGATCCAGGCGATACTGAATCAATGAAAGAAGTGATTGGCGACATGGCATCCGGTATGAGTACAGCACTTGTAACAACATTAGCTGGACTGGTTACTAGTTTGTTTTTAAAGATTCAAATCACTACCCAAGAACATAAAGCGGAATAATACGTATGTCGAGACGAAACGGAAGCGGCAATCAACTTGCATTCAACGATATGTTGTTCAATGTATTATTAGGATTTGTTGTGTTGTTTGTAATTGCATTTTTGTTAATTAATCCAATTACAAAAAAACAAGACATTCCAGCGAAATCAGAATTTATGATAATCATGGAATGGGATGATGATTCCGAGTCAGATATAGACCTATGGACACAACGAGAAAACTATATTCCTATTGGATTTAACAATAAATCAGGAATGGGATTAAACTTAGAACGTGATGACCTGGGACAAACTAATGACATGATCAGAATTGATGGCGTGTTAACACCGATTAAATCAAACAGAGAAGTATTAAATATTCGTGGAATTGTCCCAGGCAACTACTACATTAACATACATGCATACAGCTGGCGCGAAGAAGAAGGCCAAACATTAGAAGTTACAGTTATTGTAACTGATATCAATCCTTCGTACAGAGAAATATATAACATTAAAGTTATTTTATCAGGTAAAAACCAAGTACAGCGTCTGCCTGCCTTTACAGTTACAAAAGACGGAAATATCAAAACAGTGTTTAACCATACACGGAATATAGTTCCAAATAGAAAATAGGAAAACTACATGATCTATCTAGCATCTGCTTTAATCTTTACCACTAGTGCAATTGCACTATACGCTCTCATTTTAAGTAAACGAAACATTATTATGATGATGTTTTTAATACCCTCTTTACTGATATCTAGTACATACGCCGGGTATTCAATATACGCATTACAAGGAACACCTATTTCTGCATCGTTTCCAACCGACGAAAACGTAGAACTTGTATGGGTAGAAGCGGCTAAGCCATGGATACGTTTACTTTTAAGATTAGACAACGAAGAAGAAGCTGTATATTATAAAATTCCACATACTGAGAACAATGTTAACCAGATCAAAGAAGCAGTTAAAAAAGCAAAAGAAAAAGGCGAATCAACTGGTATAGAAGGCACGTTTAAAAAGACAACCGGCGGTGATGAATTAGGCGGCGAATACACATTTATTAGAAGCTACGGTACAGCAGGGCCACCAAAGGGCCCAACTGACGAAGAAAAGCTAGAACTAGAATATAATAGCCAGGGCGTTGACCAAGCAATCATAAACAGCCATGACCGACAAGGACAAGGCGACGAATAATAACACTTGACAATATGTCAAGAACAAGTTATACTAATTAAACAAAGATAAAACAATGAACTATTTTACAAAACATCTTAAAGATGCAAAAATTGCTAGCGGCAAACCTGGACCGGTTACGGTACGTGATTACACAATGCATTGCATTGTAAGTATGCGAGAAGCAAGGTTTCTAATGCATGCAGCATTTGCTAGTGTAGTGCATGCACTGTTTCCATGGTTGTATGGATTTGAATTAATCCAATGGCAGATTGATATGTTAAAGAGACTTAAGACTGCTATTCCAGATTTGGAAGTTTGGAATCAAATAGAGTTTAAAGATGACGACAGCAAGGATTAAAAGATTTGTATATCTCAATGTTGATACATCAACATTAATATGGTTGTCAGAGAAAGACGCCATGATACTAACACTCAAAGGTGAGCATATTATTAATATGACAAAGAAGCACGGATTTCTTAAACGTGACATTGCGCCGTTGACACACAACTTATACCAAGAATCATTACCTAGTGTTTATGAACAAACAGAGTATGATTGGGTAGTAGGAAAATTAAACTTAACAAAAGAGCAAATAGATGAATAAAATTAAATCCTTTTGGATTAACAGTTACACCACTGACGCAACTGCATTTGTATTCGAACTGATCAGTTTTGTCTTTACAGTAGCAGCTAGTCTTACACTTGCATTAAATGCAAAGGACCCTAATATGCTTATGGTATATCCCGCTTTCTTTGTAGGCAGTCTAACACAATGTTATGCATCTGCTAGAAGGGGCGCAGCTTGGGTAATGTTACTGACTGCTTATTTTGCAGTAGTTAATGTATTTGGGTACGGAGTGGCAGCATCATGGTGGTAAAACCTTATCAATGGGTAGCATGGTTAGCTACTACATGTCTACTAATTGCAGCGACATTAGCTGCCTTTAATGTACATCCGTTATACATTTATGCATTTATTTTTAGCAATACACTTTGGGTAATAGTTGGTATTCTTTGGAAAGAGAAAAGCCTTATCGTAATGAACGTAGGTCTAACTGTAATATACATAGCAGGACTATTAATATGAAAGTAAAAATTGGCAATTATCCAAATAGATGGATTAGTAGAATACACACTAATCATATGGAAAAGAAGTATGGGTTCTTATGGGAAATGAATTATTCAAGAGATAAAGAAACTGTTGTGCCTAGTCGATTTGATAATTCAATTGAGGTACTTGAAGACGTACTGCAACATATATACAATTGGACAGGCAATCTAATAATTGATCGCTTTGAGCAGAGTATATATGTCAAGCTTGATCCATGGGATACTTGGTCAATGGACCACACCCTTGCTCCTATCATACACCCTATGCTTGTACAACTTAAAGAAACAAATCATGGAGCGCCAAATGTAGATAGCGCAGACGTTCCAAAAGAACTTAGAGCAAATAAGAAGGAAGTGGCTGCATATAAAAATGGCGACGTTGATGATAAACATTTTGACCGTTGGAACTGGATAATGGACGAAATGATATGGGCTTTCAAGCAGAAGCTTAACGATAACTGGGAAGAACAGTATTACGAGTACAAGGATGTTCCAGTAAATGACAAGTCAACTGATTTTGGCGAACGCCTTGGACTTGAACTTGTCTGGCAAGATGAAAAAGGACGCAGAAAGCACCAAAAACGAATGACTAATGGATTTAAATTGTTTGGAAAGTATTTTGAAAACTTATGGGATTAACTTAAATGAAACGGTTTGACAGTGATAATTATTACACGCATATAACAAGCGACAACGTATTGGATAATATTAGACGAGTAGAGCGTGGATTTGCTCGGTTCGTAACGGATGCAATAGCACAAGTTGACACCTTAACCAAAGAAAGAACATTTCCTATTAGTATCGTGGAACTTGGCATTGGCGGTGGTGGCAGCCAGAAGCAATACATAAACAATATTGCACAAGCGACCGTGTATGGTGTAGATTTATTCTCTAAGCTTAACCAAGAGCTATACGACAGTGACTTAGGTACATATGGATACTACAGCAAAGAGTTTGATCGCCTGGCAGCTGATCAAGATTGTGCGCTAAGTCAACTAACTGAGGCAGTTGAAGACCGCACAGAGTCGCTTACAACTTGCAACTTACATTGGGGACTAGATGGTTACGCAAAATCAACTGCTGAATTAATAACAGGTGTCAATAAAGGCAAAGTAGATTTTGTACTAGACGATGCGTCGCCGCAACTTGGCGCAATAAACGGATTAATGAATGCCTGGAGTGATAGTATAAGCGATGACGGTATAATGATTTCAGAAACTCCGTTTGGAAATGGCACTATACAAATGCAAGAAATGCCTATGGCTACTAGACTAGAATATTGCAATATATTAGCAGAGCAAGGCATGATCCTATTTGATATGAGCGAATACGCAACAACAAGTGACAATCCGCACACTGGGTTTATTGTGTCGTACATGGGCGTATATGCAACAGACTTTAACAAATTTAGCGCGTTACTAACTGCACACGAACACAACATTATAGCCGGTAAGAGTAACTGGAAAAAATAATAAAAGGAATACAATATGATTAGGGCAATACTTGCATGTGACGAAGCATGGGGAATTGGCAAAGATGGCACGTTACCATGGCCTCACAACCCAGCAGATCAAAAATGGTTTGCTGATACAACAAGAAATAGTACAGTTGTTATGGGCAGAACAACTTGGGAAGATCCAGATATGCCATCGCCCTTGCCCAATCGTGTAAATATTGTTATTTCCAGTGCCAACGTGAATGGCGCAAGTACAACGTATACAATACAAGAAGCAATGTCCATTTTACCTCAGCAAGAACAAGACATGTGGATTATAGGCGGAGCACAATTAGTTAAAAGCTTATTACCAATCATAAAGGAACTTTGGCTTAGTAGAATATACGGAGTGTACGAATGTGATACTACATTGCCCAAAAACGATATATTAGCTAATTATAGCTTATATGATGTAGAAGCATCTGACAAACTACATATTGAGAAATGGGAAAAATACGAGGAAGCAAAATGAAGAACTATTTAAACGCACTTGGAAACATTCTAGCAAATGGTAGAGACAAATCTGACAGAACAGGCACTGGGACCAAAGGATTATTTGGCTACCAGATGCGATTTGATCTCACAAAAGGATTTCCAGCAGTAACTACAAAGAAACTTGCATGGAAAAGTGTTGTAAGTGAACTGCTATGGTTCTTGGAAGGTAGCACAGACGAGCGTAGATTAGCTGAAATTCATTATGGACTGCCCCGTGAAGAACTTATAGGCAAGAATACCATTTGGACAGCTAATGCAGATGCTCAAGGTGTGGAATTGGGATACGAAAACACGGACACTGTCAAAGAACTTGGCCCAGTATACGGCGCGCAATGGCGTAACTTTAATGGATTGGATCAAATTACAACTATCATTGATCAAATTAAAAATAATCCCGACAGCAGGCGTATTATATTAAGTGCATGGAATGCAAGCGAAGTAGATAAGATGGCATTACCGCCATGCCACGCACTTGCACAATTTTACGTAGTTAATGGTGCATTGAGTTGCCAGTTATACCAGCGTAGTGCAGATATGTTTTTAGGTGTCCCGTTTAACATTGCTAGTTATAGTCTACTTACACATATGCTCGCACAAATATGCGGGTTAAAAGTAGACGAATTTATATGGACGGGCGGTGATTGTCATATATACAACAATCATCAAAGTCATGTTCTGCAACAAATGTCACGAAAGCCAACTAAATTGCCTGTGTTACAGTTGCCCAGCTTTGACAGTTTACAAGATGTGTTAAATACAACTACGGGTGATTACACCTTGGATAATTACACACCTATGCCAAGCATTAAAGCGGAGATGGCAGTTTAGCGAGAAACAAAATGAAGGTTAATTCAAAAATATTACCAGACTTAGTAAAGTTCATAGAATTGAGATATGCAGTCGATATTACACAACACCAAGGCACGCCATTATGGGATGCCACATTAGAACTACAACATCAACTAGATGAAGCAATACTACATAGGTACTTTGGCTACGATAGTACAACCGGCGGACAAGACGGATACTGGAAACAACAGTTAAGGTTTGAAACTCGAAGAACAGGAGCTGAATTAGCAGACAAACTCAAAGCTCTAGGACCACGTGCTAAGATATTAGATATTGGATGCGGCGACAATGAATTTAAGACCCATGTTGGCGACAATGTTTTTGGAATTGATCCATACAATACACGTTCAGACAGTCCAGTAGATATTATGGATTTTCATCTACGCCAGAGACAGTGGGATGCAGTATTATGTTTGGGTAGTATTAACTTTGGTGACATTGAAACAATTAAACTTCAGGTAGCAAAAGCAGTACATATGGTAAAAAGCGGTGGTTCTATTTACTGGCGCTGTAATCCTGGCATAACACATGACAACGCCCATGCAAAATGGGTAGACTTTTTTGCATGGACACAAGATATATTAAATGAATTTGCAGAAGAAAATAAATGTGACATTGTAGACTCGGGATACGACCACCCAGGTACCGCAGATGAGATTCGTTGGGGCAACAGAATATACAATGAATGGAAAAAAAGGTAAGGCATGAATTGGCTTAATAACTTTAATAGTATAAAGGTAGAAATTACCAGTCATTGTAACGCAGCGTGTCCTGGCTGTGTGCGCAATAACCAAGGTGGCGCAACAATAGACAACTTAGATCTAAGTCACATGCCTTATAGTACATGGGAAAGGGTAATGTTGCACGACACTAAAGATATGCAATTACTAGAATTACTGTTCGATGGCAACGTGGGAGACATCTGCATGCACCCACAAGCAACAGATTTTATTGCAGTGTCAATCAAAGGGCATCCAGAATCGCACATAATGATTAACACCAACGGCGGAGCCAGGAATGAAAAGTTTTGGCATACTCTTGGTACGATTTTGTCAGCGCACCCACATAGAATTAACTTTGCAATAGATGGATTAGAAGATACACATCATATTCATAGACGCAAAACAACATACGAAATGGTCGTGCGTAACATGAAAGCGTTTATAGCAGGCGGTGGGCAAGCCTGTTGGATATTCACATATTTTGACCATAATATTCATCAAGTAGAAGAAGCTAAAGCTAGAGCAATCGAGTATGAATGCACATGGTTCCAAACAAGACGTAGTTGTATACCAGGTGAAGACATGTATACAAAAACACCCACTGAAGAATATGCAATCAGCACAGATAATATACATGATCTCCCTGAAGATATATGCGCACTAGGACATATAATCGAATCACCTACTGTAGACGAATGGGAAGATGATGAACAACAATGTTCTGCGTACAGAGAAAAACAAATTCAAATTGACTGGAGAGGAACATTGTGGCCGTGTAGCTACATATACAGTACTGAGGTATTCAGCGAGGGCAGACTAGCAATGAGTCCATTTTACAGTCTCACAAATGAACTATGGAAGGCAGCGGCGCACCCAGGTGACACAATTAACTTAAACAACCACTCACTTATTGACATAATGAGCAACACATTTTTTAAAGACGTGTTGCCGGATGCAATAGAAAATAAATCATGGTCAATTTGTAAGCAGTGGTGCCTTCAGCAATAACCTTACTTTAGTTGTGGTATACGCTAAATACTATTAGTACGGTATTGGAGCCCAATTATTGTGAAAATTAAACTAAAGGCAGTATTGCTAAGTATAGCAATGATTTTAACTAGTGTGGTTATAAGCGCACACTACAGAAGTATACAAGAAGTTATTCATAGTGGAATTGCTGTAGTTTGGGCACAAAATGAAGATCTTGGTAGAGCATTATATAACGCAAATGACTTTATATTAAATGGTGCTGGATTTGACCATGAACGTAGAATAAAGGATACTATCTTTAGTTCGTTTGATTCAGTTGTAATGATAAATGTGTACCCAACAGACGAGAACAAAAGTAACCAAGCAATTAGCAGACTATCAGGCAGAGGCACAGGCTTCTTTGTAAAGGTAGACGAAGACACCGCGTTGATTATGACAAACCATCATGTAGTTGATAGCTATATCAACAATCCTAGCGTCATGCAAATTGGTGTTAACACAGCAATAGATATGTGGAGCTATAAAGCCACATTGGTAGGATCGGACCCAATTGCAGACATTGCTATTATAAAAATCTCAAAACAAGACAACGAAGATTGGACAGCATTAGAATTTGCAGACTATAAAGACATATCAGAAGGCGACCCTGTTGTTGTTATTGGACACGGAATGGGAATGCCATGGAACAATACACAAGGTATTGTAACATACGACGGAAGATACGGCCAACGCCCTTATGCGTTAATGATTCAAACAGATGCAGTTATTAACCAAGGCAACAGCGGTGGACCAATGCTTGGAATGGACGGAAAAGTAATTGGTATTGCGCAAAGCATACTTTCGCCAGGTAGAAAGATTCCAGGATGGGATGGCGTTGGATTAGCTGTACATTCAAGACAGGCAGTACGTACTTATAACTACATTATGTCAGACAACTATGCAGAAAAAGGTTATGTACCATATAATGAATTTGCAATTGTAGCTAGAAATGTAGAATTAGACAAAGTGAAACATATTGCAAAAAAAGATAGATATTTAGCTTATATAGATTACACAGATCTGCCAAATGGTGCAGCACCTAGTGCAGGCCAGATTGCAGGCTTATTGCAAGGCGATATCTTATTAGAATTAAACGGTGAAAAGCTATTCTCAACATGGAAACTAATGATTGATGCAGTGTATGCACTGCCAGGTGATGTTATGACAATAAAGGTGTTACGTGGAACACAAGAACTCACTATAGAAGTAACATACCGAGAAACTGATTATACTAAATTGCTAGCACTAGTCAGCGGAAGATATAGCGGAAGATAACGGTTGACATATGTGTTAGTTATGTTATAATTAATTTAATAATATAACTTCCATGTATGAGGGACGTATGAACAAACTAATTTTATCCGCTATACTAGCTACCTTGTTAGTAGGATGTCAAACAACCACTAATGCAAACGGGTATTTAGGCCCACAAACTCCATTACGCGCTTCGCAGAACATAATGCAAAAAGTTCCGTATCAGTTTGACTACAGTTTTTACGCTGGCTCAGATTTTGAGAATGTGAACATTCCGGATAATTTTGATTATATCAATGAAACAAAATTAGTAAACTTAATTGAAACTGGCGAATATAAAAGGTGGTATATTCAGAGTTATTATGGATGGGACAAACTCTGGCGTGATGGATGTGTTAAAATGTTAAAAGAGTTTAATGTCACAACTAAACGACATGCTGTAACAAGCACAATCCAAGGAACTAACGCCACTGATCAAAAGAATAAGTCATTTCTGAGACTAACAAATTGCTTAAATGCACTTCCGCCTAATATGCATGCAGATCACAGAAAGATTACTAAATCCATGCAAGAAATAATCTTGTATCATGCTACTAATTTTAATGTAAGAGAAAAGTACATCGCTAAGTATAATGTCAACGATACACAATATTCAAAATATATGGTGTTAGCGCACACTGCGGAATACTACTCGATATTCAAAGACTTAATGTCGTACAGTAGCGAGGAAACTAAAACTGTAGAAGCATATTTTGATATGGTATTCAGCGGAAGTATGTTCCATGGTGTATCACATCGAACTCCTAATAACCAAAGTACAGCATGTGACGTTAAAAATCCAGCAAGAATAGCAACAGTTGAATGGATGGGACGTGGAGGATGCGGATCATATAGTTTTAATTTAGTGACGTCAGAGCTTCATTACGCGCTTGCCACTGGCAATGATGCACTATGGACCAAAGCCAAAATGGATCTGACGTACCTGCTAGGTACATTTGACAACGAAGGCATTCAGGTATGGCAGGCATCACGCGGCGCGATGGCATGGGGCTACCATTCAGACGTTACAAGTTCATTAGGCTTACTCTCTGAAATATTTGCCACAGTTGGATATGATTTCTTGCAGCACACAATGCCACGCAGCGGCATAACAGTAAAACAAGTACTGGATATGCATTGGAAAATTGTAGATGATCACACATTGATGGGTAAATACTCAAAATACAATAAAGGCACAAGTCGTAAATATCAAAATGTAAAGGATTGGCCTACAACAAAACTACGTGCAGATGAGAAATCAATACATCACATTGCATATAACAATATTCGCTACATCAACGAATATCGAGAGGATTTGACACCATTGCTCAAAAAGCGTGTGTCGGGTAACTGGTATCATCAGATGATGGCAACAGAATATCTATACTACATGAATAATGATAGGTAGGTTGACAGTATAGCAGATAACTGTTATACTACATAAGTGGACAATGTAATAATACATTGGCACTATTTAATAAAGTAATATCAAAGGAAGTAGAATAATGATTACAGGTAAAGTAAAATGGTTTAATGAGTCTAAAGGCTTTGGATTTATCACACCAAACGATGGCGGCAAAGATGTATTCTTGCATTTTTCAGCAATCACAGGCGATGGATTTAAAACAATCCAAGAAGGCGATTCGGTAAAGTATAATGTGGAAGATGGCGCTAAAGGCCCACAAGCATCAGACGTTACCCCAGATTAATTTAAATTAATTTGTAACCAACTGAGAACGCAAGAATAAATCCTTGCGTTTTTTCTTGACAAATGTACTGTTATACGCTATAGTAGTTGTATGTTAATTAAAATGGGAATCACAAAATGATTGATATTGTAAGCGACATTGAAACATTGGAAGATGTAATTGATGCATTAGAAACTGGAACGGGCGCTGATCAACGTGTAGCTTTAAACACCTTAGTAACACTCATGGAAACAAAGCAACAACAACTTCAAGAATTCGAAGACGAGTTTTGCACTGAACAGAATCGTGTGCATGCGACATAGCTTCGACTTCAGTATATCCTCGCATTGTCAAGCAGGCTGTCACGGCTGCGCCAGAACGTCCAGCAGAGACGGTAAAATTGAGCCATGGCTCAAGCCTGAACATATGGACCATGCTGTGTTTTGTAATATTTTAAAAAACACCAAGGGTAAAATTAAAATACGTAAAATTCAATTTTGCGGTGAATTGGGCGATCCCATGATGCATCCAGAAATAGATAATTTTATAGATACTGCTGCAGACTATTCAACTTATATTGAAATCAACACAAACGGTGGATTAGAACAGCCCAGCTGGTATGCAACTACTGCAAAGAAAGATATAAATCTGCACATAGTATTTGGCATTGACGGAATTGATCACGATACTAACGTGCAGTACAGGAAAGGTGTTGATTTTAATCGTGCATGGGATAACATGACTACGTGGGTTAACAATGGCGGCAAAGGCTACTGGCATTTTATATTATTTCAGTGGAACTATCATCAAATTCCAGAAGCAGTTAAGTTAGCTAGATCACTTGGAATAGATATACTGTTTAAAATTAATAAATCAGATGATATTAGAGAAGGCATGCTACCAGATTCAACTGACTTAGTAGAAGCGCAGAAACTATTAAAGGAACATTGGAGATGAAATATAAAATACAATGTAGTAGCTGGACAGATGATAACGGAGTAATAGAGAGAGAGTGGGAAATTAACTCTGACGGCAAAATGTGGCCGTGTAATCATTTTGTAGGAGAGAGTATGCGTTCAGCTCAGAGAACACGATTACGACACGATCCCGCAATGAATGAACTACTTAACAGAGACCCAAATTGGAATAATACAAACAACCATGATATAGCAGATATCATCAACCATCCTTATTATCAAACTCAAGTACATCCAACAGGATGGAACGGAGATAATCCAATCCCAATGTGTGCGCACTTTTGCGGCAAAGCAATTAAAGACAACACAGATAACATTAAAATAAAAAACTTGTAATGAAACGGTTGACACTGCCAAGAGTTCTTGCTATAATAGTAGTATAAGTTAATTAAGAAGCGAGAAATACCATGATAACATTACGATTAAATTGGACCATTACTCAAGGAGCTATGTGGCTTGCTATCTACATGGACGGCACTGCACTAGTTGCTCGTACTAAAGCAATGCTTATGTCTGAAATCAATTTATACGAAGCAACATTGTAAAGAACAATTAAATAGAGAACATTATGAATGAATTATTTTTAGGAATTACAGTAGTATATGGTGTAGCATTTGGTTTGCGAAATCTCTTAATGAGGTTTGCTAGAATGTTTCATAAGCGTGAAGTGACACAAAGTGGATTTGGTGAAGCACTAGATCTTCTATTCGTAGTGAGTATTATATACTTTGCTACATTTGGATTCAATTTCATGGCTGAGTTAGCCAACAATATATACAATTAAGAGTATGTGAGTAGAACTATTTGAGGATAAGATATTATGACAGCAAGAAAACCCGAAGCATTAACTCCACTAGCATCGTATGGTCCATTAATCGAAAAGCCTGCTACACTAGAAGAATGGAAGAGTAAAGCAGAGGCATTGTGGGCTTTGTTAGATGACATTGATACCTATGGTGATATGTTTAAGCCAGAACATACATCTTATGTTAACGCGGTTGATGCGAAGTCTAGAGAACGATTCAAGTATATGGAATCTGACGGATATTTTATTGTAAACACATAGGAGAAATTAGTATGAGTACTGAATTAAGAATAGTGCCTGGAACTAATATTAAACAAACTAGATTCTATGGTGGTGATGATCGTGGTGTATGTATCCAAATAAGCAAGGCTGCAGATTACACAGCACAACATAGTAATTTCTTTGATTACATTCAATTGACTAGAGTGCAAGCAGGTCTAGTAGCTGAAGAGTTATTATTGTTTGCAGCTGAACAAGAAGTAGTGGAGGATGAAGATGAATGAAATCCAGAAGGCTTTTGAGACTATAAAACAAGCCATGATTGATGATTCTCCAGAAGTACAAGGCAGTTACGCACATGCATGGCACTGTAATATAGCCATGGCTGTATACGACGAGTGTACTACAGATATAAGCTCTGAAGATGCTATGAGAATTGGTAACGCAGCTGCCACTAGGTTTATGAAAACATGCTTTGACGTGACAACTAAGCAGTAATGGAGAACAAAGATGAATAAAGAACGATTTGATAGGCAAATGAATGCTGGTCAGTATATAATCTGGGCAGGCAATCGTATCAAAGATCTAGAAGAAGCTGATAAGAATATGTCAGAAGAGATTACATCTTTGTATGATGAAGTCTCTGCTGCA
>Ga0308002_1000329_pt1 | contig 18697 bp, 20 predicted proteins | sample Neamet34_FD_203148 | JGI IMG/M metagenome (GOLD analysis project Ga0308002, IMG submission 203148) | Marine microbial communities from water near the shore, Antarctic Ocean - #34 | ecosystem: Environmental > Aquatic > Marine > Unclassified | place: Southern Ocean | collected 2014-06-06
AAGATAAGACTTTACATGACATCACTGAGGATGTGGCTCGTCCTATAGAAGGTAAGGCTAACAAATACTGGTGGGCTTTATTTATCGCTGCATTACTCGCGTTTTTGTGGGGTGCTGGATGTCTAGCTTATACTGCTGGTACTGGTATCGGCGTGTGGGGACTTAACAAAACCGTTGGTTGGGCTTGGGATATTACCAACTTTGTATGGTGGGTAGGTATCGGTCACGCGGGTACACTTATTTCTGCAGTACTATTGTTATTCCGTCAAAAATGGCGTTTGTCAATTAACCGTTCTGCCGAAGCAATGACAATTTTTGCCGTTATTCAAGCAGGTTTATTCCCAATTTTCCACATGGGAAGACCATGGTTGGCTTATTTCGTTTTACCATTACCAAATAATTTTGGGTCTTTATGGGTAAACTTTAACTCACCGCTACTTTGGGATGTATTCGCAATTTCTACTTACTTAACAGTTTCATTAGTATTCTGGTATATGGGATTAATTCCTGATTTTGCCATGATCCGTGATAGAGCAGTTAAGCCAATGGCAAAGAAAATTTATACAATTCTTTCTTTCGGTTGGTCTGGTAAAGCAAAACACTGGCAACGTTTCGAAGAACTTTCTTTGGTTCTTGCAGGTTTAGCTACACCACTTGTACTTTCTGTACACACTATTGTATCTATGGATTTTGCTACTTCAGTAATTCCTGGATGGCACACCACTATTTTCCCACCTTACTTTGTTGCCGGTGCAATATTCTCTGGATTTGCAATGGTACAAACATTACTATTAGTAATGCGTAAGGTTGTAAATATGGAAGCATACATTACCATTAAGCACATCGAATATATGAACATTGTGATTATGGTTACAGGTTCTATTGTTGGGGTTGCTTATATTACTGAGTTGTTTATTGCTTGGTATTCTGGTGTAGAATTCGAACAATACGCTTTCCTCAACAGGGCAACGGGTCCTTATTGGTGGGCTTATTGGTCTATGATGACGTGTAATGTTTTCTCACCACAGTTTATGTGGTTTAAGAAACTACGAACTAGTATTGCCTTTACCTTCTTTATCTCTATTATTGTAAATATTGGTATGTGGTTCGAACGTTTTGTAATTATTGTTACTTCTCTACACAGAGATTATTTACCATCTTCTTGGTCTATGTTCTCTCCAACTTTTGTTGATATCGGTATTTTTGTAGGTACTATTGGGTTCTTCTTCGTGTTGTTCCTATTGTATGCACGTACATTCCCTGTTATCGCTCAAGCAGAGTTAAAAACTATTGTGAAATCATCTGGTTCTCAGAATAAAAAATAAACGTAATGAGTAAAAAAGTAATTTACGGAGTTTACGATGACGATGATGTGATCCTACAAGCGGTAAAAGATATCCGTACTAAAGGAGTTCATGTTGACGAGGTGTACTCACCATTTCCTATTCACGGCTTAGACCATGCTTTAGGATTAAAGCCATCACGATTAGCTATAGCTGCATTCATATACGGTTGTATTGGTTTGTCTTTAGGTTTGTTGATGATGTGGTATATGATGATACAAGATTGGCCACAGATTATTGGTGGGAAACCAAACTTTAGTCTGTTACAAAACTTACCCGCATTTGTACCTATTGCATTTGAATTAACTGTATTTTTTGCTGCGCACCTTATGGTAATTACTTACCTAATGCGTTGTAAATTATACCCAGGTTCTTCAGAAAAGAGTCCAGATCCACGTACTACAGATGACAAGTTCCTTATGGAAATTGAAGCTCATGGAAATGAAGCTGACCTTATTGCCTTAATGAAGGAAACAGGAGCAATAGAAATTAAAGAAGAACAAATCGCCTAAATGATCTATACAATGAAAAAAGTAACAAAGATCGCGTCTCTTACGCTAGCAACAATTGCTGCCTCATTTATGTTGCAGTCTTGTGGTGCCGAAGGAGAACATCCAGGCTACGAATATATGCCGAACATGTACCGTTCTGCATCTTACGAAACATACTCTGAAAACCCAGTTTTCAAAAATGGTATTACTGCACAACCTAATGTAGCAGGAACAATTCCTAGAGGATTTACTCCTTTTGAATATAACAATACATTAGAAGACTTTTTAAGAGCTGGTAATGAACTTTCTAATCCTATTAGTTTAGATGTTAAGACACTAGCCGAAGGAAAAGAACTTTACGCAATGTTTTGTGCACATTGCCATGGAACTAAGGGGACAGGAAAGGGAACAATCAAGCATCCCGTTTATGGTGCCGTACCTTCTTATGCCGATGTAAGTGCTCCTCGTCGTTCTGGTGCTACTATGAGCGAAATGAACGATGGACAAATTTTCCATACGATAACCTTTGGTTTAAATGCTATGGGGCCTCATGCTTCGCAATTAACACAAAAAGAGCGTTGGAAAATTGTACACTACGTACACGAATTACAACAAGGATCTAACTAACCTAACAGAAAGAGAACAATGTACACGGTTACTAAAAAAACGAAACTCATCTCTTTAGCATTAATGCTAATTGGAGTTGTGGCCCTAGGTTACGGTTTTATACAAGGTGCTGGTCATCATACAGATGAAGAAATTGCACACGAAGTAAATGCTTTTGCACACGATTTACATCTAGACGGTACTCATCATGCTGATGAGCATACTAGCCATAATCACGATTCTCATGCTGCAGATGGACATGGTGGTCACGCGGTTGCTGAAGCTCATTATGCTCCTTTATTTCACAAAATTGAAGCGGAGTTTAATCTTCACTTTTCTGCAGAAGAAATGTTGGAAGCACACGATGTAGAACATGTAATACATTCTACTACGCACGCTTTACATGCTAAAGGACAAAGACCTTGGTCTAGTTTATTAGTTGCTGCAATATTCTTTTTAGGAGTTTCTTTAGTTTCTATCTTCTTCTTGGCTTTACAATATGTAGCCGAAGTTGGTTGGACAGTAGTTCTTAAAAGAGTGCTTATGGCTATAGGTTCTTTTCTACCTTATGTAGGCGCTGTATTATTAATCATCTTTATTACTGGTGGTTTTCACTTATTCGGAAATCATACATACCACTGGATGGCTACAGGAATAATGGATCCTACTAGTGCTAATTACGATGCTATTATTGCTGGTAAAGAAGCTTATTTAAACTTCGGTTTCTTTATGCTTAGAGCTGTGATTTATTTAGCTGGTTGGTATTTTGGTCTTAAAAAATTAATTAGCCTTTCTTTATTAGAAGATAAAAATGGTGGATTAGAGTACTATAACAAGAGTGTTAAAGTAGCTGCTATATTTATAGTTTTCTTCGCTGTAACATCTTCAATGATGGCTTGGGACTGGATTATGTCTATCGATACACACTGGTTCTCTACCTTATTCGGATGGTATGTGTTTGCGGGTATGATGGTGACTGTATTCGTAGTTTTATCTATGGTTGTCGTGCACTTAAAAAGTAAAGGTCAGTTAGAGCATGTTAACGAAAACCACATGCACGATGTTGCTAAGTTTATGTTTGCGTTTAGTATTTTCTGGACTTACTTATGGTTCTCTCAGTTTATGCTTATTTGGTATGCTAACATTCCAGAAGAAGTAACTTATTACAACGCTCGTTTCGATGAGTACAGCGTGCCATTTATGACTGCTGTAGTACTTAATTTTGTAGTGCCTATATTAATGTTAATCTCTAGAGATGCTAAACGTATGTCTGGTTTTGTTATCACTATTGGTTCTATCATCCTTGTAGGTCATTACTTAGATTTCTTCGTAATGATTATGCCAGGTACTGTTGGCGGACACTGGCATTTAGGATTTGTTGAAATTGGAACTTTCCTTGGTCTAGGCGGTCTATTTATTAGAGTTGTTACTAAGAAACTAGCTAGTATGGAACTTACTCCTAAGAACCATCCTATGTTAGAAGAGAGTAAAAACTTCCATATATAATTTAATAACCACTCAATTAAAACACAACCATGACTGAATTATTAATCATAGTAGCGGTAGTTGTTGCATTTATTGCAATAGCTCAAGTGGTTAGGATTTTCGAACTTACCAATAAGATTAAAGGTATAAAGGAGTCTGATGTTACGGACAAAGACAACGATACTCAAGGGAAGCTTTTACTAACCTTCGGTATTTTGTTTATGGCTTCATTCTTTATAATGACTGCTAAGTGGAATCACCTTTTATTACCTATTTCAGCTTCTGAACACGGTGTGGAAATAGATTTCTTGATGGACCTTTCAATGGGACTTATCATCATCGTTTTCTTAATTACACAACCTATCTTATTTTACCTCTCGTATAAATACAGAGGTCGCAAAGATCGTACTGCAACCTTTATTTCGCATAACGATAAAGCTGAGATTATTTGGACAGCAGTTCCAGCAATCGTTTTAACTGTTTTAATAGTCTACGGATTACAAACTTGGTCTAAAGTAATGGATCGCTCTAATATTGGCGATGCTCTTGTAGTTGAAGTTTATGCAAAACAATTCGACTGGACTGTTCGTTATGCAGGTGAAGATAATAACTTAGGAGCTGCAAATGTTCGTTTTATCGGAGGTTTAAATTCTGTAGGTGTTATAGCCGAATCGGCTTATACAACGCAAATCTCAGGTTTAGATAATAATATTGCGAAAGCGAAAGTTCAAATGTCTGATGAGTTGAATGCTATTAAGCGAGCCAAAATTGAAACTCGTGTGGCGAAGATGGAAGCAAAGAAATCTGCTTTTACGGCTCTAATTTCTACTACTCCTAAAGATTTATTGCTTGCTGCAGAAGACGATGTTATTGTAAAAGAATTACATCTGCCTGTAAACAAAACGGTACATTTAAAATTCCGTTCACAAGATATTATTCACTCTGCTTATTTACCTCATTTCCGTGTTCAAATGAACTGTGTACCTGGTATGAATACTGACTTTGTATTTAAACCAACCATCACTACTGAAGAAATGAGAGTAGAAACAGAAAACGAAGCCTTTGAATACGTTTTGTTGTGTAATAAAATTTGTGGTGCTGCTCACTATAATATGCAGCTTAAAGTTATTGTAGAATCGGAAGAAGATTACAATAAATGGATTGCTGAGCAAACTGTTTTTGCGGCTTCAAATAATTAAGACAAACAACCACTAACAATATAAATTTAGAACTATGTCAGATCACGGCCACCATGAAGAGAATTTCTTTTCAAAGTACGTTTTCAGTACCGACCATAAAATGATTGCCAAGCAATTCCTTATTACAGGTATTACTATGGGTGTAATCGGTATGATAATGTCAGTTTTATTTAGAATACAAATTGCATATCCAGGGCAACCAATGCCTATATTCGAATTCATTTTAGGCGACTGGGCTAAAGGAGGTATTATGGATCCGAATATGTACTTAGCCTTAGTTACTATTCACGGTACACTAATGGTATTCTTTGTACTTACAGCTGGTTTAAGTGGTACTTTTAGTAACCTCTTAATTCCACTTCAAATTGGTGCAGTAGATATGGCTTCGGGCTTTATAAACGCGCTTTCTTACTGGTTCTTCTTCATCTCTTCTGTAATCATGTTGGTTTCTTTAGGAGTCGAAACAGGCCCTGCTTCTGCTGGTTGGACTATCTATCCTCCTTTAAGTGCGTTGCCACAAGCTATTCCTGGCTCTGGTTTAGGGATGACGCTCTGGTTAATTTCTATGACTTTATTTGTTACGTCTTCTTTATTAGGAGGCTTAAATTATGTAGTTACTATTCTTAACTTAAGAACCAAAGGTTTATCAATGACTCGTTTGCCACTTACAATGTGGGCATTCTTTGTTACGGCTATTTTAGGTATACTGTCTTTCCCAGTATTAGTTTCTGCTGTATTATTATTGCTTTTCGATCGTAGTTTTGGTACAAGTTTCTACTTGTCTGATATTATGATACAAGGTGAGGTTTTAAGTAATGTGGGTGGATCACCAATATTATACGAACACCTTTTCTGGTTTTTAGGTCACCCGGAAGTTTATATCGTTATTTTACCTGCTTTAGGGATTACTTCAGAAATTATATCTACCAATTCTCGTAAGCCAATTTTTGGGTATAGAGCAATGGTAGCTTCTATCTTAGGAATCGCATTCTTATCGTTTATTGTATGGGCTCACCATATGTTTATTACTGGAATGAGTCCTTTCTTAGGTTCTGTATTTACATTTACGACCCTATTAATTGCGATTCCTTCTGCGGTAAAAGCCTTTAACTATATTACTACACTATGGAAAGGGAATCTTCAGTTTACTCCAGCTATGTTGTTTTCTATAGGTTTAGTTTCTACTTTTATAACTGGTGGGTTAACAGGGATTATTTTAGGAGATTCTGCTTTAGATATTAATGTACATGATACTTACTTTGTTATTGGTCATTTCCATATTGTAATGGGACTTTCAGCGATCTTCGGAATGTTTGCCGGAGTATATCACTGGTTCCCTAAAATGTACGGTAGAATGATGAACAAGAAATTGGGTTATGCTCACTTCTGGATAACAATTGTAGGTGCTTATGGAACATTCTTCCCAATGCACTATTTAGGATTGGCTGGTTTACCTCGTCGTTACTATAGTAACTCTGCATTCCCAATGTTCGATGGCTTACAAGATATTAATGAAATTGTAACTATTTGTGCGCTTGTAGGTGCAGCGGCACAATTCTTATTCTTATTCAATTTCTTTTATAGTATTTTTAGAGGTGAAGTAGCAGTACAAAACCCATGGAAATCGAATACACTTGAATGGACTACACCTGTAGCTCGTATTCACGGAAACTGGCCTGGAGAAATTCCTTCGGTTTACCGTTGGCCTTACGATTATTCTAAGCCTGGTGCCGATGCAGATTTTATTCCGCAAAACGTTCCGCTTAAAGACGGTGAAGAAGAACATTAGTATTTTAAAAAGCCTCCAATTATGGAGGCTTTTTTTTTGTAGGAATTCGGCAATAGAAATTTGGGAAATTGAGATTGTGAAATAGAATCTAATAATGACTTAAAATTTTTTCTCAGTAGATCTCTATGTAATTTTTTGAATAATGATCTAATTGTCCTGCTGAACTATTATTACGTCAAAACTTTCCAGCACTGTTTTTACACTACCTTTTGTGTAAAAGACCAATTAGACAATTTTAATTTCCTAATTTCGCTTTATGAACGAACACTTAGATTCTTCCTCAGAAGATATCAATAATGAGGAAAATACATTTGAAATTAAATTACGTCCTGCGGCATTCGACGATTTTTCGGGACAGAAGAAAGTAGTGGATAATTTAGAAGTTTTTGTAACTGCCTCTAATCAACGTGGTGATGCCTTAGATCATGTGCTTTTACATGGACCTCCCGGTTTAGGTAAAACTACTTTAGCTGGTATTATAGCAAATGAGTTGGGTGTAAATGTTAAAATCACCTCGGGTCCAATTTTAGATAAACCAGGAGATTTGGCAGGTTTACTTACGAACTTAGAAGAAAGAGATGTTTTATTTATTGATGAAATCCATCGCTTATCGCCCGTAGTTGAAGAGTATTTATATTCTGCTATGGAGGATTTTAAAATTGATATTCTTATAGAATCTGGTCCCAATGCACGTTCGGTTCAAATTACATTAAATCCCTTCACACTTATTGGAGCTACAACTCGTTCTGGCTTATTAACAGCTCCTTTAAGAGCTCGTTTTGGTATTAATAGTCGCTTAGAGTATTACGATGCAAAACTACTCTCTAAAATTGTGAATCGCTCGGCAGGAATATTAGATGTACCCATAGAACACAAGGCAGCTTCGGAAATTGCGGGTAGGAGTAGAGGAACGCCTAGAATAGCTAATGCACTCTTGCGTAGAGTTAGAGATTTCGCCCAAATTAAAGGATCTGGTAAAATAGATATGCCCATTACCAATTTAGCTTTAAACGCGCTTAAAGTAGATCAAAAAGGTTTAGATGAAATGGATATAATGATCCTTGAAACGATCATTGATAAGTTTAAAGGTGGACCCGTAGGTGTTGGAACGGTGGCTACTGCAGTGAGTGAAAATGCGGCTACTCTTGAAGAAGTTTACGAACCTTATTTAATTCAAGAAGGTTATTTAATAAGAACCCAAAGAGGTAGAGTGGCAACAGAAGCTGCCTACAAACACTTAGGTAGAGTTTATCATAACAACGAATACAATTTATTCTAAACCAATTGGATTAGTACTTGTTATCAATTCAGTTTTAGCACATAAAAAAAGGTCTTATTACTAAGATCTTTTTTGTTATAAAATAGTTTCGAAAGCTTGTTGAATAATTAGTCCATGTTGGTTGCCGTAGGTATCCATACACCACTGTCTTAAATTTTCTACCTCGGCTTGACCTACCCAATGAATTGATTTGTTCAACTCTTTTTGAAATAATGAATGATCAAAACTTACTTTTTGTAATACACTTTTACAGAATTCAAGCATTTTTATATCGGTTGATTTTTATTACTTCAAATATAACGTATGCCTTGCGTACTATTGTGTTAAAAAACATTAAATCTATCGAAGATATTAACATCTAACTTTGCCACCTAGGTGTGTTTTGCTGAATACCAATAGAATCTATCGCTCTGTCTATTACAGTTGCGGCTAAATCTTCAAAGGTTTTTGGTAAACTATAAAAGGATGGTGTAGCTGGAAGTATAATAGCTCCTGCTTCTGTAATCGTTTTCATATTGTTGATATGAATCAAACTCAAAGGAGTTTCTCTTGTAATAAGAATCAATTTTCTCCTTTCTTTCAGTATTACATCCGCAGCTCTACTAACTAAGTCGTTAGATATACCATGTGCCATACGTGCTAACGATCCCATAGAACAAGGAGCTACAATCATAGTATTAAACTGTGCAGAGCCAGATGCAAAAGGAGCCATAAAATCGTCTTTTGAATACATCGTAAAAGGATAGTCGTTATAAGACTTAGAACCTAATTCAAATTCCCAAACTTGCATTGCATTTTTAGACATTACTACAGCTACAGTGTCAACCTGATTTTGAAGTAATACTAATTTATCTAATAATACCTTAGCGTATATAGATCCGCTTGCACCAGTAATAGCAACTATAATTTTGTGTTTCATTAACGACTTATTTGATACATTAATGCAAATGTTACCATAGAGGAATACCAATCTTTGTTTTTCTCCAAAGAGTTTTCTACATCTTCTTTTCTAATAGGAAGTAGTGAATTCCCATACCTTACATTTATTTTTAAATGGTTTAAAAACTGGTATTGTAGTCCACATAAAAAATCTAAAGCAAAGGTGTTTGGTGTATTTCCAAGCTCCTCAGTGCCATTGATTTCTTCGGTATAAGAAACTAGAATTCCAGGTCCGAAACCAGACTCTATAATTAATCCATTTTTAAAAGCGTAATTTACAGTAAATGGAAGTTCTAAATAATGCATATCCATAGAATATTTATAAATCCCATTTATTTCACTAGCCTCTCTACTTCCTTTACTTCCTTTTTGCAAATACTGCATTCCTACCTCAAAATTCATATTTTTTCTAGGAATCGGATACGATATATACGCACCAATACGTGCACCTGGTTTATCAAAACCACCAAAGCTATCTCCAGAAATCTGACTCATTGTGAAACCAGCAACCAAACCAGCATCAAAATTTTGAGCAGATAAACTGTTAGACAAAAGTAAAATAAGTGCTATTAGTAATTTTCTCATCCTATTCTGTTAAGTGCAATTCTTCTACTTGTAATACTTCGTAAGTTTCGGGGTCGCTCACAAAAGCAATAACAGCCATATTGTTGATATCCCAATCAGCTTGTTTTTCTATACTGTATCTCTGTGTAAATAATTCGCTTTGCAGATAAGATTCTTGACCTAAACTTTCGCCCCAAGGATTGGTAAGACCTTTTCTGAGTACATGGTTATGTTCGTAGTCAACTACGTGTTGTGGGTCTTGTGAAGAATCTGTTTGGTCAGAAATAATTCCACTTTCTATCAGAACAACAGTTAAATGTAAATTAGTTTCTAAGCTTGTTAGTACTTCAGTTTGAGTATCTACACATATTAATCCTGAAGCAGGATTGTAGTTTACTGCTAGTTGAATCCCTACTGTTGGCATTGTCTGAAGTTGAAGGCTTACTTTTTCTTCCCATTGGCTAAATTGAAGAACATGAAAGTTTGGATAATTTATGCGATCTACCATACCGTTAGGATTTCCCAAACTACTGTTTCCAAAGTGTGTATCCCATGCGTCTCCAGTATCTGTAGTAAAGTCGTTTGGGTAGCTGCTAGTTGGTTCGGCATAGTAACCTGCATGTACTGCAATAACAACTACTTGCTCTCCGTATTGCTCTTGTATCTCATGTGCTTGTTCTGCTGCTCTAGGGCAGTTTTGACATGCTTGTCCAGTGTAGTCTTCTAAGAGAACTTTTTTGGTGTAAGTTTCTACAGGCGAGAAAATAAATGCTTCACAGGAATCACTTACTTCTTCCTGTACAACCATAAAAGGTTCTTCAATTACAGCACAAGAGAAAAAAGAAATACTTACTAAAACTACAAGTAAGGAATATAATTTAAATGTTTTCATATTTTAGAAGCTACTTGTTATACTTAAACTTAATCCGTTAGATGCAGGTACGTTTCTGCAAACGCCACCCACACAGAAAATTCCTGCTCTTTGCTTTCCATAACTCAAAGCGAATCTAGAAGTACCATTATTGTATCCTGAAGAGACAGTAGGGTAGCTTAATTTTTTATCGGTGTTTCCGTAATTGTAAAGGTTTTGTACAGCGAAAAAATAGTGAGGAGAAATGGTGTATTCAGCCAATCCCATAACCCAATTACCTTCGTGTTGTTTTGTACTTAAGTGCTGAATTTCCGTACGAATAGAATGTTTAGATTTTATCTTGTATTGTGTTTCCAAAACAAAAATATCCGAATATATCATTCCGTATTCTTTACCTAAAAGTACCTCACTGTTGTATTCGGTGTTTATATAAGTACCTATAAATTTTAATTTCTTATTTACTTTTTTAGATAGTTCAATGCTAAATTCTTGAAAGTACTTCTCATCTCCTACCTTAAAGAAATCGGATGTATAACCTAATGTCCCTGTAGAATCTAAAGGAGTAGAAGCGTTAATTTGTTGTTTGTCTATAGCATAAACATTTGAGAAATTGGCTAATACGCCCATTCCATATTTACCACCTAGTTTAGTACCTTTTTTAACCTTGTAGTTCAGCTCAGCTTGCAAGCCCATTTCTCCTGTTGTAATAGTTCCATAAGGATAAATAGTAGCCAAAGAATACGCGTGTTGCTTGGTTAATGCAGGTAAATAATTGATCATAAGATTCTGTAAATTCTGATCTCTCTCCGAACGGTAATCCATATTATCAATGCGCTTGGCAGCAAGAGATAATCCAAAACCTCTTTTCGAATAACTTCCGCTCATTAAAAGAGCATTCCCAGTTTTGTAGATGTAGTTGTTTGCAAAAGAGGGATCGTTATATTTGTGTACATACTCAGAATTTAAATTCCATCTACCATGGTTAATACTCATTCTACTAGCCCATGAGCCTACATTTTCGGGCAGGTTGTAAGCAGGATTTAAATCTTTTTGGTACTTACTCACAAAACTTCCACCTAAAAGAATTTGAGTTTTAATTTCATTGAGTCCAACAAAAGCTTCATTTAACGAAATCTCTCCATCTATCCCTCTAACCAGACCTTCGCCCTTATCGAAAAATAAACGCTGTCTTCCAACTAACGACTTTAGATAAACCCCTTTTAATGGAGAATACTTTAATCGAATTCCATCAAATGCATTGTCGTAACCTAGGTTGCGTTCTTCGTAGGCACGTAATATCATACCGCTACCAAACTGTTCGTAAAAATTACCTACTGTTACATCGAGTCCGTTACTAGAAAACTGAGCATAACGATAAGTAATTCCTTCTCCTTTGTAACCTGAAGGATAGCCTAACAAAGCATTTTGGTAAGACTCATATCTAACCCCTGCCGAGAAATTAGATTTCGTGTACATAATATTTGCAAAACCATTCGAGAGAAAACGCTCACTTGGGTAGCCAGAACTAGGGTTTTCTAAATTAAAATCTAGTGCCTCGTCTTCTAAGTATAATTGAAAATCGCTTTGGAAATTCCCGCTTAATTGTCCACTTTGAGCTAGTATTGTTCCAGTGCAAAGGAGTAAAATGCTGAGTAGATTCTTCATCTAAGACTATTTAAGTTTTTGAATTTCTTCAAACAATTCTTCTTCATCACCGTCAAAGTATGAAGTATGTTGCCACACAATTTCATTTTTAGAATTCAATAAAAAGGTATGTGGAATTGCGTTTACATTAAGTGCCCGTTTAAGATCACTGTTAGAATCTAAGTATATTTCAAAAGGCCAATCTTTTCCATTCGCATAAGGTGCTACTTTAATAGCATTTCGTGCGTCGTCAATAGAAATAGCAATTACTTTAACGCCAGTTTCATCTTGCCAGTCATCGTAAACCTCAGTTATAGCATCCAGTTCTTTAGCACATGGTTTACACCAAGTAGCCCAAAAACTTACTACAATAGGATTTCCATCGTTTTCAAAAGTATCGGTATTCACCATTTTCCCTTCAATAGACTTTACATTTACCGAGGGAAATATACTTGATTTTTCTTGTGCTAAAGCTGATAAAGAGCTTGCTAACACTGCAAGAGCTATTAATGTATTTTTCATGTTTTTGAGTTTTTATGCGTTTTCAAATATAGTTATAATGTTTGTCATAAATTATGCCATCTATAAGTCGTAAAATTGCGACATATTTTTATCTTTAACCTTCCTGAGAAAGGTAGCCAATAACACTTAAAAATCAACGTTTATAATGAATTACAACTTAGATCACTTGCGTGAATTAGAGTCTGAAGCCATTTATGTACTTCGAGAAACGGCTGCTCAATTTGAGCGTCCTGCTTTGTTGTTTTCTGGAGGTAAAGATTCTATCGTGATAACCCATTTGGCACGTAAAGCTTTTTATCCTGCTAAATTCCCTTTCCCTTTGGTGCATATAGATACCGGACATAATTTCCCAGAAGCTTTAGCTTTTAGAGATAATTTGGTGAAAGAATTAGGAGCTACCTTAATTGTAGGTTCTGTACAAAAATCCATAGATAAAGGTGATGTAAAAGAAGAAACAGGAAAAAATGCAAGTAGAAATGCTTTGCAAACGGTAACTCTTTTAGACACCATAGAATCCAATAAGTTTGATGCTTGTTTGGGTGGAGCTCGTAGAGATGAAGAAAAAGCGAGAGCTAAAGAACGTTTCTTTTCTCACAGAGATGATTTTGGACAATGGGATCCTAAAAATCAAAGACCAGAATTGTGGAATATGTTCAACGGAAAACACAATCAAGGGGAACATTTTAGAGTATTCCCAATTTCTAATTGGACAGAAATGGATATTTGGCAGTATATTTTGAAGGAAAATATTCAAATCCCTTCATTATATTTTGCCCACCAACGCAATGTAGTATTTAGAGATAATACCTTTTTACCTGAATCCGAATTTTTAGTATTACGTGAAAATGAGGTAGTGGTGAATAAACAAATTCGCTTTAGAACTTTAGGAGATATAACCATTACTGGAGGATTAGAATCTGATGCCGATACCTTAGCAAAAATTGTTGAAGAAGTATCTGTTGCTAGACAAACAGAAAGAGGAAATAGAGCAGACGATAAACGCGGTGAAGCAGCAATGGAAGACCGCAAAACACAAGGATATTTTTAATGGAAAATACAACAAACACCTCAGACTTACTTCGTTTTACTACCGCTGGTAGTGTAGATGACGGAAAGAGTACTCTTATCGGACGACTGCTATACGATTCTAAAACTATATTCGAAGATCAACTCGAAATGGTACAACAAGCGAGTAGCAGAAAAGGACTAGATCATGTAGATTTATCTTTACTCACCGATGGACTTCGCTCTGAAAGAGAACAAGGAATTACCATTGATGTAGCTTATAGATATTTTGCAACTCCGAAAAGGAAATTCATTATAGCTGACACGCCAGGACATATTCAATATACAAGAAATATGGTTACTGGAGCGAGTACAGCTAACTTAGCACTTATACTTATCGATGCCCGTAAAGGTGTAATTGAGCAAACAAGCCGTCATTCGTTTATAGCTTCCTTATTAAGAATACCACACCTTATAGTGTGTGTAAATAAAATGGATTTAGTTGATTACGACCAATCAATCTATAATAAGATCGTATCAGATTATAAAGCTTTTGCCTCAAAATTAGACGTGCAAGATATTCAGTTTGTTCCTATTTCTGCTTTGCATGGCGATAATGTGGTTAACCGTTCTACGAAAATGGAATGGTATCAAGGTTCTACCTTATTAAATTTACTGGAAACAGTGCATATTGCCAGCGACCATAACCACATAGATTGTAGAATGCCTGTGCAGTATGTAATACGACCTCACTCAGATGAGTTTCACGATTACCGAGGTTATGCGGGTAGAATTGCAGGTGGTATTTTTAAGCCAGGAGATGATGTAGTAGTACTGCCTTCAGGTTTTCAATCTAAAATTAAAAGTATAGATACTTTCGATGGTGAAGTCGCAGAAGCTTTTGCTCCCATGTCGGTTTCTATTACGCTAGAAGATGATATTGATATTTCTAGAGGTGATATGATTGCTAGGCCCAATAATCAACCTACAGTGTCTCAGGAAGTAGAACTTATGTTATGTTGGCTAGATAATAGTCCTTTAAATACACGAGGTAAATATATTTTACGACATACGAGTAATGAGGTTCGTGCCATGGTAAAAGATATTCGTTATAAAGTTGATGTAAATACATTACATAGAAACGAAGAGGATTTAGAAGTGAAGATGAACGATATTGCACGAGTAAAGCTTCGTTTAGCAAAACCTATATTCTCAGATTCTTATGCCAAAAATAGAATTACTGGATCTGTAATCTTAATTGATGAAGCTACCAATAATACGGTGGCTTCTGGAATGATTATTTAATTATGAAGAAATCTAAAAAAAGACATATTGCCAAAGCTATAACCTGGAGAATCATTGCTTCGGTAACAACTTTTGTTATTGCACGTTGGTTTTTTAGTGAAGACCCTGATGCTACACAGAAAGCTACCTTTGTAGCTTTATCGGAGTCCGTTGTGAAAATGGTGTTTTATTATTTTCATGAGAGAGCTTGGTATAAAAGTAATATGGGTTTAGATCCTGATAAAAGAAATTCAAAAAAGAATACAGATGGCTCAAAGTAATATCATTCCTCATAGTCATCATATTTCCAAAAAAGATAGAAATATTTTGAATGGACATCCGTCAAAAGTAATTTGGTTTACGGGATTGTCTGGTTCAGGAAAATCTACTATAGCTAGTAAATTAGAGGCGGAATTATATAAGCAAAACTGGCATACCTATTTATTAGACGGCGACAATGTACGTATGGGTTTGAATAAAGGGCTTGGTTTTTCGCTAGAAGATAGAACAGAAAACATTCGTCGTATTGGCGAGGTATCCAAACTTTTTGTGGATGCTGGGCTCCTTGTGTTATGTGCTTTTGTTTCCCCACTAAAAGAAGATAGAGATCGTGTACGCTCTTTGTTTTCGAATGGAGAATTTATAGAAGTATTTGTTGATTGTCCACTTGAAGTATGTGAACAAAGAGATGTAAAAGGGCTTTATAAGAAAGCTAGAAAAGGCGAAATTAAAGATTTTACTGGAATTTCATCTCCATTTGAGAGTCCAGGAAATCCAGAAATCACTATTTATACTGCTGAAGAAAAGCTCGAATACTCAGTAGAAAAAATTATTAGTTATTTAAAAGCGACTCATGAATAGTACTGCTCCAAATTTTGAAAATCTCTTAGCACTTGCTAAAAATGCGGCTCTTAAAGCAGGAGACGAAATCCTAAAAGTTTATAATAGTGACGATTTTGGTGTGGAAAGTAAAAGTGATGAAAGTCCTTTAACGAAAGCTGACAAAGCAGCTCACTATAAAATTGTAGAACTTTTAGAAAACTCTAACTTACCAATATTAAGTGAAGAAGGAGCAGAGATCCCCTTTGAGGTTCGTTGTAAGTGGGACTACTTTTGGATGGTAGATCCATTAGATGGAACAAAAGAGTTTATAAAACGCAATGGAGAGTTTACAGTAAACATTGCCTTAATTAATAATGGAGTTCCTGTAATGGGGGTTGTTTATACGCCTGTTACCAACGAGTTGTTTTACGCTTATGAAACTATAGGAGCATTTAAAGAAGATTCTTCAGGAATCCATAAATTATCTAAATCTGAAGATATAGAGCTTACTAATTTGAGAGTTGTAGCTTCAAGGTCCCATCTAAACGAAGCCACTAAATCATTTATGGATAAGTTGGTAAATCCATCTATAGTTTCCATGGGTTCCTCACTAAAGTTTTTAGCTATTGCAGATTCTAAAGCAGATATTTACCCTCGTTATGCTCCAACAATGGAGTGGGATTCTGCTGCTGCACATGGTATTTGTAGAGTTTTGGGTATTGAGGTGATGAACCTTGAAACTAAAGAATCTGTAATTTATAATAAAGAAAATTTATTAAATCCTTACTTTATAGTAGCTGCATCAGACCTCTTAAAAAAGCTAGACTTAAAGTAAAACCATTAAGACTAGTTTTAAAACAAGCTTATTTACTATTTTTGAAAAAAATTAAAGAAAATGAACATACCTCAAGAGTTGAAATACACAAAAGATCATGAGTGGGTACGTGTAGAAGGAGATAATGTTGTGATTGGTGTTACCGATTTTGCACAAAAAGAATTAGGTGATATCGTATACGTGGATGTTGACACTGAAGGTGATACAGTTGCTTTTGAAGAAGTTTTTGGTTCTGTAGAAGCTGTGAAAACAGTTTCAGATTTATTTATGCCAATCTCAGGTGAAGTTATTGCTTTTAACGAAGCTTTAGAAGATGCTCCTGAATTGGTAAATAATGATCCTTACGGTGACGGTTGGATGATAAAAGTTGCTATTTCTGATGCTTCTGAATTAGACAATCTTATGTCAGCTGATGAGTATAAAGATTTAGTTGGTGCTTAAAAAAGCTATACACTCCTTTGTCCCAGCTCTTATTTGGTTGCTAATTATTGTTGTGGGTAGCTTTATGTCGTCCTCAAATGTGCCGAGTATTGCTATCTCAGATAAAGGAATTCACTTTATTTTTTATGCAATTTTTGCTATTCTTTTGTATATTCCTCTACGAGTAAATACGAAAAGATCTTTTTCTATCGTTACTACTGTTGTACTAGTTATTGTAATTGGTTTTGTTTTAGGCTCTGTAATAGAGTTGGTTCAGCACCATTTAATAGTTGGCAGATTTGGAGAATACTTAGACTTACTAGCAAATACTACCGGTTTATTAATTGGGGTAATTATTAGTGAGGTTTTATATAGAAAAGTAGTTTTGTAATACCCTACGAATTGTTTAGTTTTACACTTTAAATAAAAATATATGCAAACGAAAAAGAATCCAAAGGCGAATTTGGAAACCAAAAGAGGGATGTTTATCCAAATTGGTTTAATTTTCGCTATTTCGGCATCTTTATTAGCTTTCGAATGGAAAAGCTACGAAAAGACTGCTTCAGATTTGGGAACAATGGAGTTAGCTCTAGAAGATGAGGAAATTATTCCTGTTACTCAAAGAGAAATTAAGCCACCACCACCACCACCACCACCACCAGAAGTAATTCAAATTGTGGAAGATCACGTGGAAATCGAAGTAGAGTTGGAAATCGAAGAGACCGATACCGATGAAGATGAGATTATTGAAATCGAAGAGGAAGAAGAAGAAGATGAAGTCTTTAACTTTGCTGTAGTAGAGGACAAACCTATCTTTCCTGGTTGTGAAGATGTTTCTAAAGACGAGCGTTATATGTGCTTCCAAAAAGGAATCATGAATCACATTCGTAAAAACTTTAAATACCCAGCTATACCAAAGGAAATGGGTGTTTCAGAGAAAATATTTGTTCAGTTCGTAATCGACAAGACTGGTAAAATAACCAAGGCTACTGTTGTTAGGGGAGAGGATAAACACTTAAAAGGCGAAGCTCTTAGGTTAGTTAATTCAATTCCAAAATTACAAGCAGCAAAACAAAGAGGTAAATCGGTTCCCTGTAGTTTTACAGTACCCATTAACTTTAAATTACAATAAAAAAAGGGACTCTTTCGAGTCCCTTTTTTTATTTAGCATCTAAATATTGTTGCCATTTCCAGGCATCTCTCATTGCATCTTCAAGTGATAATTGAGTTTTCCAACCAAGTGTTTTTTCAGACAAACTCGTTTCTGCATAAATCTGTTCAATATCTCCAGCTCGTTTTCCTCCTATTTCATAGTTTAGTTTTAATTTATTTACTTTTTCAAATGCTTTTATTGTTTCTAATACCGTACTCCCTTTTCCTGTTCCAATATTTAAGCTTATAGAAGGCTTGTTTGATCCTAAGTAATCAAGTGACTTTACATGTGCCGCAGCTAAGTCTACCACATGTATATAATCTCTCACACAAGTTCCATCTATTGTGTTGTAATCGTCTCCAAATACTGTTAATTTATCACGTATTCCTGCTGCTGTTTGAGTTATAAATGGAACTAAGTTGTTAGGTGTGCCTAAAGGTAACTCT
>Ga0308002_1000333_pt1 | contig 18595 bp, 19 predicted proteins | sample Neamet34_FD_203148 | JGI IMG/M metagenome (GOLD analysis project Ga0308002, IMG submission 203148) | Marine microbial communities from water near the shore, Antarctic Ocean - #34 | ecosystem: Environmental > Aquatic > Marine > Unclassified | place: Southern Ocean | collected 2014-06-06
TAACTGAAACAACAATTTGTTTTTAAAAAACTTCATAAAAATACCCAAAGCTTGATTTTTGCTAGAAATCGGCAAACAAGTTTAGCCCTGATTGAACGCGTGTTTGAGCTCTTTTGTGAAGCATGAACAAAAAGCGAGTCGTGAAAGCAGGAAATAGCTTCTAAAAAAAAGAAACCCAAAACAATAATATGTTTTGGGTTTATATATATAAATTAACGATAGCTGTTTTCTAATAATAGGTAAAACGTCTAACTTTTGCAATGTGTTTTGCCAAACGCATTACTTGGTGAGAATAACCATATTCATTATCATACCAAACATAAATTACAATCGTTTCCTTATCTGTTATCGTTGATGTACTATCAAAAATCGAAGGTGCTGTTGTACCAACTATATCTGAAGAAACTAATTCCGTATCTAAAGAATATTTAAGTTGCTCTACTAAATCTCCTTCTAAAGCATACTTTTTCATGATTGAATTTATTGCTTCTGTAGTAACAGGAACTCTTAATTGCAAACTTAAAATAGCTAAAGATCCATTTGGTACAGGAACTCTAATTGCATTTGAGGTTAACTTACCTTCTAGTTCTGGTATTGCTTTCGCTACTGCTTTACCTGCACCAGTTTCTGTAATAACCATATTTAAAGCTGCTGCTCTTCCTCTTCTGTGTTTATCATGCATATTGTCTACCAAATTTTGATCATTTGTGTAAGCATGAATCGTTTCTAAATGTCCTTTTTTAATTCCGAAATTATCTTCTAAAACTTTTAAAACAGGTGTAATTGCATTGGTTGTACAAGATGCTGCAGAGAAAATATCTACAGTATCTGGATTGTGCTCTTTATGGTTTACACCATGTACAATATTCGGAATTCCTTTTCCTGGAGCCGTTAATAAAACCTTGCTTGCTCCTTTTGATTTTAAATGTCTACTTAATGCAACATCATCTCTAAAAGCACCAGTATTATCAATAATTAAAGCGTCATTAATATTATATGCTGTGTAATCGATGTCTTCAGGTTTATTTGCCGAAATCACAAAAACAGTTGTACCATTTATAATTAATGCTTTATTCTCTATGTCTGTTTGTACGGTTCCTAAAAAGTCTCCATGAACAGAATCTATACTTAATAACGAGGCTCTTTTATCTAAAACAGATTGTGTAATTTCTCCACGAGTTACAATTGCTCTTAACCTTAATTGAGAACCTTTACCCATTTTTGTCATTAACTCCCTTGCTAATAAACGTCCAATTCTACCAAAACCATACAAAACAACATCTTTAGGTGTAATGTCTTTAAAATCTGTAACATTTTTTAATTGCTTTTTAACAAAGGTAACTTTGTCAACACCTTCTTTTGAACTTAAATGATATTCGTATGCTAATTTACCAATATCTAATTTTGATGATGGTAAATCTATTTGCTGTATCGCTTTTGCAATACTTAAAGCATCTAAAATTGTAATTGGTTTGTTTACAAATTCTTTAGCGTAATTAATTAAATTTAAAACCTCACTAGCTCTTTTGTCTACTAATGGGTTTCTAAACAACACTAATTCTATAGATTTATCATACCATAAATCGTTTACAATATTAATAAACTCTGTAGTTGCTCTTCTTGTTTTTGCTTGTGATGCAACTTCTTTTTCGTAATCTAAATTTGTTGACATAGTTGTGTTACTATTTTTTTAATAAGTGCAAAAGTATTTCTTTTTTTGAAAATACGAAATCGATTTCGTTAAAACTTTTTAACACCTAAAAGAATCCTGTTGAAATATCAGGATTCTTCCTTTTAAATTTTATACTTTTTATTTACCTGAAACGGAGTCTTTCTTTTTCTCCAGCCGTATTTATCATTTCAATAATGATAGAAGATCTGCTTTGCGCAACACTTTCTAACATTATTAAAGCTTGGTCTGCAGTTTCTATTTCTTGATTATTAATTTTTGTGATGATAAAATTCTTTAAACTGTCTTTCGATTCTCTTTCACCAGTATTAATAATCTTAACTCCGTTTTTAATCTTCTTCTTTTTCAATTCCTCTTTTGATACATCTTTCAATTCCCAATTAAATGTTTTAGAGATAAACTTTTTCACTTTCTTGCTTAACTTAACACTTTTGGTCAGCAATTCTCCTTTTCTATCTACTGTAATATTTACAAACTCCCCTGGTCTTTTTGCTGTTAACTGACCTCTTAATTCAGAAAATTTAGTAATTTTTACATTGTTTACTTTTACAATTACATCCTCTTTTTGCAATCCAGCATTTGCTGCACCTTGCCCTTTTTCTACTCCAACAATTCTTACTCCCGCAATTTTATCAGTATCAACTGATGAAAAACGAATACCAATTACAGCTTCTTGTACAGCTCCATATTCTAATAAATCGTCTATGATTTTCTTGGCAATGTTAGATGGAATAGCAAATGAATACCCAACAAAAGAACCAGTTTTAGAAGAAATTGCAGTATTGATTCCGACTAATTCTCCTCTTGTATTTACCAAAGCTCCTCCACTATTTCCTGGGTTTACAGCTGCATCCGTTTGTATAAAAGATTCAATTGCAGTATTACCTTCTAGATCTCTTCCTTTAGCACTAACAATTCCTGCAGTTACTGTTGATGTTAAGTTATAAGGATTACCAACAGCTAAAACCCACTCACCGACTTTTATGGTATCCGAATTTGCAAAAGGCACATAAGGCAAATCTATTTCTGCATTAATTTTTAACAAAGCAATGTCATTCTCTTTATCTGTACCAATTAATTCTGCTTTGTATTTTTTCTTATTATTTAATGTGATTTCAATTTCGCTTGCATTATCTATAACATGATTGTTAGTAACAATATAACCATCCGAAGAAATAATAACTCCGCTTCCCGTACCTACTTGTTCAAATTTTCTTGTGCCGTTTCCGTTTCCGTAAAACAATTCAGCAAAAGGATTTTTCTGGGTTCTAATTGCGGTATTTTTTACATGTACAACAGCGTTTAAAGATTTTTCTGCTGCCAATGTAAAATCTATTGTCGCTGCTGCAATAGCAGTTGAATTTGCATTAAATGCAGGCGTATAATTTGTTTGCACTGTTTGCATCTTCTCAGGTGCAGTTCTTTCTATAATTATGGTGTCATTAAATAGCATTTTATAACCACCTAAAGTAAGTGCTCCTCCTAAAACTGCCATTCCTAATAAACTGAAAAATTTCTTCATAATTCTGATTTTAATACCTCAAATATACCTTTTTAACATTCTCAAAAAATCTGTTTAACTTACATTTAACTGATTTTAACCCTCTTTTAACAAACTCTAATTGTTCTTGAAATTAGTATCTTTGTACTATGAATTTGACTTTTTACAAATATCAGGGTACAGGAAACGATTTTGTGATGATAGATAACAGAGCAGAAATTTTTCCAAAAGAAAATACTGATATGATCTCTCATATAACTGACAGACATTTTGGTGTTGGTGCAGATGGAATTATTTTAATTGAAAATGATGAAGACTTTGATTTTAAAATGATCTATTTTAATGCTGATGGGAGTCAAACTTTCTGTGGAAACGGAGCTAGATGTGCTGTTTCATTTGCAAAAAAATTAGATATTATAAAAGGAAAAACTATTTTCTCAGCTGTTGATGGTCCTCATTTTGCAGAAATAGAAAATGGCATTATTTCTTTACAAATGATAGATGTTGCTGAAGTACAAGTAAATGAGAATTCAGTTTTTATGTACACAGGCACACAACATCATGTAGAAATTGTCGCTGATTTAAATGAATATCCTGTTTATGAAAATGGAAAAAAAATAAGGGACAGTTATCAAGACCCTGGAAGTAACGTGAATTTTGTTCAACAAATTGATGCGGCTACTTTTAGAGTTCGAACGTATGAAAAAGGTGTGGAAAATGAAACATTGGCTTGTGGAACAGGAGCTACAGCTGTTGCAATCGCCATGCATAAAACCAATAAAACAAAAAACAATTTAGTTTCTTTACAGGTAGAAGGTGGTATTTTAGAAGTTTCATTTACAGAAGAAAAAGGAACTTATAAAAACGTATTTCTAAAAGGACCCGCTAAATTTGTTTTTAAAGGAAATATAATTATTTAATGAAAACACTTTTAGGAGAACATATTATTTTACGTGCTTTAGAACCAGAAGATTTAAACTTTCTATATCAAATAGAAAATAATGAATCTTTTTGGGAAGTTAGTCATACGCAAACTCCGTTTTCAAAATATCTTTTAAAGCAATATTTAGAAAATGCACATTTAGATATTTACGAAAGCAAACAACTGCGTTTGTTAATTGAAGAAAAAGCAACAAAGAAACAAGTTGGCATGATTGATTTGTTTGATTTTAACCCACAACATAAAAGAGCAGGAATTGGAATTTTAATTCATCCTGATTTCGAAAATAAAGGAGTTGCTTCTGAAGCATTGTCTCTCTTAATAAATTATTCTTTTTCTCATTTACAATTACATCAATTGTATGCAAACATTACATCTAGTAATTCTAAAAGTTTGGCGTTATTCAAAAAATACAACTTTAATGAAGTTGGTATAAAGAAAGATTGGATTTTATCCGAAGGAAAATTTAAGGACGAAGTATTATTTCAGTTGATAAAAGAGTAATTTCGCATCTCTAAAAAAAATAAAAAGCACTTTGAGTAAAAAATTTATATACACTGTTATAGCGACCATTCTTTTAATTGGTGGGATTTTAGGATACAACTACTATCAAAAAATATTCGGAAAAGCAATTACCAAAGAGATCGTTCTTTTTGTGTATGCTACAGACAGTTTAATGGATGTGAAAAACAAAATAGCTGATTTTTCTAACCACCCAAAAACTTTTCTTTTAGTTGCTGCAAAGAAAAACTTTTCGAAACCTAAAACCGGTAGATATATTTTAAAAGAGGGTATGTCTAATAACGATGTTGTTAATACACTTAGAAGTGGTAATCAAACTCCTATAAAGGTATCCTTTAACAATCAAGATACTCTAGATAAATTAGCTGGCAGAATTGCAGAACAATTAGAAACTGACTCGATTTCAATCTTGAACTCGTTTACTGATGAAAAATTTTTAGCTGCAAATAAATTGACAAAAAAATCAGTTTTACAAATCTGTATTCCAAATAGCTATCAATTTTATTGGACTATTTCAGCGACGAATTTTAGAAATAAAATGCTAATTGAATACAATCGATTTTGGAACTCTAAAAGAGTAGCAAAAGCAAAAGCTTTAAAAATGTCTATAAGTGAAGTGATTACTTTGGCATCTATCGTTCAAAAGGAAACTGCAAAAACAACTGAACGTCCAATTGTTGCTGGATTGTATTTAAATAGGTTAAAAAAAGACTGGCCTTTACAAGCTGATCCAACAATTATTTATTGCATTAAAGAAGTTAAAGGTCCAGATTATGTCGTAAAAAGAGTTTTAACTGCCGATTTACAAATAAATTCACCTTATAATACTTACAGTCAAAAAGGTTTACCGCCAACTTTAATTGCAATGCCAGACATTTCTTCTATTGATGCAGTCTTAAATTCAGCGAAGCACAAGTACATGTACATGTGCGCAAACGTTGACAAATTAGGATATCATGCCTTTGCAAGAACACTCTCACAGCATAATCGAAATGCTGCGAAATATCATATTTGGTTAAACAAACAAGGTGTAAATAGATAATAATCAATTTCTTAAAGAATTAGCTATTCAGCTACTTATATCACAAAAGGAAACAGCATTGCTATTTAAAATCATTACCAAAACACCTTTTAATAAGATTATTTACAATTTCGACGAAATTAACTACCTGATTGTCAATTGGATTATAATTATAGTGTACTTTTGCAACCGCAAAACAGAAAAATTATAATTATCAAAAAGTTTATATTTTTTACGAGTGTTTTTTTACTATTTGTAAATGCAATTTCTATCAACACTAAATTGAAAGAAAACAACACTAAATCTTATCCTAAATTTGCTGAGTACAACATCCCTTATTTACAAAATAATTTTGTTGCTTTTAAACAAGCATTAGCCTTTAAAGAATCACAAGGAAAATATACCGTTGTAAACACCTTAGGTTATTTAGGAAAATATCAATTTGGAAGAACAACTCTAGAAAGATTTGAAATTTATGACACTGAAGGTTTTTTACAAAACCCTGAATTACAAGAAAAAGCATTTACCGCTTTGTGTAAAGTAAATAAATGGATTTTAAGAAAGGATATTAAACGTTCTGTTGGAAAAACTATCAACGGAATTAAAATTACAGAATCAGGAATTTTAGCTGCTGCACATCTAGGTGGCGCAGGAAATGTAAAAAAATTCTTACGAAGTAATGGAAAAGAAACATTCTCTGACGCTTATGGATCTTCTATACAATTCTATATGAAAAAATTTGCAGGCTATGATGTTTCTAATATTGTAGCAGACAGAAAAGCAAAAGCATAATTACTTTTGAATGATAAAAATAGCTGGTTTTTTATGTAAATCTGGTTGTTGATGTTTCCAATCTTTTACCATCATTGTTTTAATATATTCTGTCGGCAACGTAATATCCGCAGCAATACATAAATAAGTTGTTGGTGATAAGGCAGCTTTTAAATCTGCAAACACTTTTTCATTTCGATACGGAGTTTCGATAAAAATTTGAGATTGATTTTTATCATGAGATAACTTTTCTAAATCTTTTACCGCTCGCTTTCTATCTCCTTTATCAATTGGCAAATACCCATTAAACGCGAAATTTTGTCCATTCATTCCAGAACTCATCATTGCCATTAAAATGGATGAAGGTCCTACCAAAGGAACAACTTGTATGTTTTTTTGATGCGCTAATTTTACGATTGTTGCACCTGGATCTGCAACTGCAGGAACTCCTGCTTCAGACAATAAACCAACATTGATTCCTTGTTGGCAAATATCTAAATACATACTAGTTTCTAGTTCTTCAGCATATTTATCTAACAACATAATCTGTAAAGAGTTCTGTTGTTTTTTTGGGGCTATTTTTTTGATAAATCTTCTAGCAGACTTCTCATTTTCAACAATATAGTAATCTATTTGCTCTACCACTTTTTTCACGGATAAAGGCATTACTTCTAAAGGTTCTGTTTCACCTAAAGTTGTCGGAATTAAATATAGTTTACCAATCATTTTTTTTAATTTTTAAGAAAATTTATTTACTATGATTTCACAAGCCTCATTCAACATTGTATACACATTTTCAAAACCTTGATTTCCGCCATAATATGGATCTGGAACATTCAAATTTTGATTAGGATGTGTTTCATTTAAAATCGTTTGCACTTTACTTTCATCATTTTCACTTCTTGCTAACATCAAAATATTTTGATAATTGCTATCATCCATCGCGTAGATAAAATCAAAAGTATCAAAATCTCTAACTGTAAATTTTCTTGCTCTTTGGTTTGTGATGTTGATTCCATATTTTCTAGTAACGTCAATTGAACGTTCATCAGGAAGGTTACCTACATGATACGCAGCTGTTCCTGCTGAGTCTACAAAAACTTCATTAGCATTTATTTTTGATTGTAAAATACCTTCTGCTAGTGGCGAACGACAAATATTCCCCAAGCAAACCATTAGTACTTTTATCATTATAAAATGAAATTTTTAGAAGGTTAACTTCTTCGTTAAATCGTCAACGTATTTTCTAAATTGTTTATCAGTTTCGGAAAGATTGTCAACTGTTTTACAAGCGTGTAAAACTGTAGCATGATCTCTTTGTCCAATTTGATTACCAATACTTGCCAAAGATGTTTTAGTTAATCTTTTTGCAAAAAACATCGCTAATTGACGCGCTTGTACAATGTGTCTTTTACGAGTTTTAGATTGTAAAGTAGCAACATCCATATCAAAATATTTAGAAACTTCTTTTTGAATATAATCGATAGAAACTTCTTTTTTGGTGTTTTTTACAAATTTATCTACAATCTGTTTTGCCAATTCAATAGAAAATTCTCTTCTGTTAAATGAAGCTTGTGCAATCATAGAAATGATAACTCCTTCTAATTCTCTAACGTTAGATTTTATGTTTTTGGCAATATATTCTACAATTTCTTCTGGCATTTCCACACCATCTCTATACAATTTATTTTGTAAAATAGAAATTCTTGTTTCGTAATCTGGTGCTTGTAACTCTGCTGATAATCCCCATTTAAAACGAGATAATAAACGTTGTTCAATATCTTGCATATCTACAGGCGCTTTATCCGAAGTTAAAATTACCTGTTTTCCATTTTGATGTAAATGATTAAAAATATGGAAGAAGACATCTTGTGTACCTGCTTTACCAGATAAAAATTGAACATCATCGATTAATAAAACATCAATCATTTGATAAAAATGAATAAAATCGTTTCTAGTATTCGATTTTACAGAATCGATGAACTGTTGTGTGAATTTCTCTGAAGAAATATATAAAACTGTTTTATCTGGATATTTATCTTTGATATCAACACCAATTGCGTGTGCTAAATGCGTTTTACCTAAACCAACTCCACCATAAATTAATAATGGATTAAAAGACGTTCCTCCTGGCTTATTCGCAACTGCCATTCCTGCAGATCGTGCTAATCTATTAGAATCTCCTTCAATGAAATTTGCAAAACTGTAATTCGCATTTAATTGAGATTCAATTTTTACTTTCTGTAAACCCGGAATTATAAAAGGATTTCTTAATTCTCTTTTACTAGATTCTATGGGTACAGTAACTCTTTGAGGTTTTAATGGATCTCTATTAGAACTAGGTATTTTTACAATCTGAGGTCTATTACTGCTGTAATTATTTTCCATCTTAACATCGTAAATCAATTTGGCTTCATTTCCTAATTGTCTTACTAATGCAACACGTAACAACTTAATGTAGTGCTCTTCTAACCATTCATAAAAAAATTTACTCGGTACTTGGATCGTCAATGCTTCTCCAGAAAGTTTTACAGGCTTTATCGGTTCAAACCATGTTTTATAGGCTTGAGGCTTAATATTATCCTTTATAAAAGAGAGACAATCTGTCCAAACGGATTCTGCAGTGAAATTCATTTTATTAACGCGGGGAATTATTGGTTTTTATTTTGGTGAAAAACACCATTATTCTTTAATTTTCTACAGCCTTACAAAAGTGTGAATAAAATTCAGTATAAAAAAATCAATTTGCTATTGATTATTAATTATTTTTTCCGTAAAATAGTAAAAATTTAAATATCCAGAATTATTGAAAAAATCATCCACAAAAACTAGAGTTCGATATGCAGAAACTGACCAAATGGGTGTAGTGTACCATGGAAATTATGCTCAATTTTTCGAATTAGGCAGAACGGAATGGCTTCGTAACCTAGGCGTTACATACAAAGACATGGAAATCAGCGGAATAATGCTTCCCGTAATTTCGTTAACCTGTAATTTCATTAAATCTGCACTCTATGATGATATCTTAACTATAGAAACTTTTTTAAAGAAAAAACCAATGGTAAAGATTGAATTTGATTATATCATAACAAATCAGAATAATGAAGTCGTTTGTACAGGAAATTCTGTTTTGGCTTTTATGAATATGAAAACAAGTAAACCGACAAGATGCCCAAATTACTTATTGGAGAGTTTAGGGTTTTAATATATCCTTATTCAATAACTATCTTTTTTATTACTTGAAAAGTATTAGCCATTATTTTAACTATATAAACACCTTTTTCCAAACTGCTTACACGAATATCTTCTACAAAACCTTTAGAATAATAAACTAATTTAGAGCTTGTATCATAAATTCTGATATCAGAAATGTCAGAAGTATTCAAATTATTTTTCACAGATAATTTAATCGATTTTCTAGCTGGGTTTGGATAAATACTTATCGGTGATCGTAAATAATTAAAATCTAAATTATTTAATGCTTCTTCATCTACATAAGGATCGGTGCCATTTGTATATTCTTCTAAATTAGTTTTACCATCATTATCTGGGTCGTCATTTGCACCAAATGTATACGACAACAGCTCTTTAAACTCCCAAGAATCATCAAGTCCGTCTGAATCTACATCAACCCCTGTTCCAGAAAAATTTACATGTGTAGGGTCTAAAGTTGGCATTGAAGCACTTACTTCTTTTAAATAATTTCTTAACTGAATGGTTAGTTCTCTTGTATAAACTGCTTGTGAATTAGATAAATCTATACTTTCTCCAATATCTACAGATAAATCAAACAATTCAAAAGTACCTGTTTCATAATTTACGATTAATTTATTATTCCTATCAACTAAAGCGGAACGTGGTTTCTTATTTGGATTATTTTCATAATGTGGAGAATGAAAATATATTGGCTTTTCTCTGATAAAAGAATTTCCTATCAATAAAGGCACAATACTTTGTCCATCAATATTTACTGGTAATGAAGTCGAACTGCCAGATAATTCTGCTATTGTTGGAAATAAATCATACCCAACGACGGCTTCTGTATTTCTACTGTTTTGCGAAATATCTGGGCCCTTTACAATAAACGGAACTCGAATTCCTCCTTCTTTTATAAATGTTTTTCCAAAAGATAAAGGGGAGTTATCTGTCAAATTTAATTGTCCTCCATTATCTGATACAAAAATAACATAAGTAGAATCGTCAAGTCCAAGGCTTGTTATTTCATTTAGCAATAACGAAATACCATCATCAGTATCTTCTGTCATTGCTGCATATTCAACATTGGTATGTCTTGTTCCTAAAGGTCTTTGAGAAGCGTCATTATATAAATTTATGGTTGCCTGTTTTGCCTCAATATCACTGTGAACTGCATAATGAGAAAGTTGCAAAGCAAAAGGAACACCGTCTGTAACTGCCTCATTTATAAACTGTATCGACTTATTCGTTAATGTTACTATTTTCTTAGGATCTGTTTGCACAGTACCTCCTTGATTTCCATCAGCATTATTGGTGCTTCCGTCAGAAAAATCAAATCCATTTTCAGAAGGACTTGACGCCGTACTACTACCTTGATGCCATTTTCCGAAATGAGCTGTTCTATAATTTAAACCCGCAGACTTTAACCATTCTGCATAGGTAATTTCGTTTCCATCTAAAGACGTTTGAATGGTAGGTTCTATTAAAATTTTATTGGTTGCAATGGAGTTATCTGTATTTGTGAAATTATTTCTCGCAGGAGATTTTCCTGTTAAAATACTGGCACGAGAAGGAGAACATTTTGGTGCCGGAGCATACCCTTGAGCAAAAGTCATTCCTTCTAAAGCTAAAGATTCTAAAGCAGCTGTAATATGGAAATCACTTTTAGAATCTGCAATTAAAGCATCCATTTTTACAGAAGTCCCTGTCCAACCTTGATCATCTAAAACAACAATTACAAAATTAGGAGGTGGTTGCGCAACAATTGTATGACATAAACAAACAAGAAAAATAAGAACTACTTTTTTAAGCTTAGGAAATATAATCTTCATTTTGTGAAAGTTTCTAAATTAAAATTGTTGTTTCCAATTTAGACCCAAGTTATCATAAATAGTTTAAATAAAAGTCACACTTTTTTAAAAACGATCAAGACCGCCTGATTATTTAATCTAGCGTTTGGTTATTTTAATAAAATATTTACAATTTAAAGTACAGCTAAATTTTACTCCAAAGTTTTAATATCAACCTTATACAAATTATCAAAAACATCAAAAATTGCTCGTGCATCTTTTTTTCTGATGGAAATCACATACTCACAATCCATCTCTAATTTCTGACTAACAATTGTTAAATTTTTCTCTTTGACAATTCTCATTACCTTATTCATTACATCGTATTGAAAGTTCAATTGAAAGAATATATCAATTGTTTTTTCTATAATTTCTGATGCTTCTAAAGAAATTTGTGCGGATGTTTTATAAGCGTTGATCAAACCTCCAACGCCTAATTTCGTTCCTCCAAAGTAACGAACAGAAACAATTAAAACATTGGTGACATCAAAAGATTGAATTTGCCCATAAATTGGCATACCTGCAGAATTATTAGGTTCTCCATCATCATTAGCTCTAAATTTTATCTGCTCCACTCCTATTTGATACGCATAACAAAAATGACGTGCAGAATGATGTTTCTTCTTTAATAAGTCTAAAGATTCTTTAACATCATCTTCATTTAAAACAGGAAAAGCATACCCAAAAAACTTACTATTTCTATCTTTAAATAGTGTTTCCTCTGAGGCTTTTGTGATTGTTTTATAACTATCTTTTTCCATTAAGCCAAAGCTACAATTACAATTCCAACAATAGCTAAAACAACTCCAATTTTATTTTTGAGGCTAAATTGTTCTTTAAACAATAAAATCCCTACCAATGTCGAAACAACAACAATACCTACATTATTAATAGTAAATAATGTTGAACTTTCAAAACCTTCGGTTTGCAAAGCTTTAATTAGAAATACAATTGAATAGTAATTAGGAACCCCTAAAAGTACACCTGCAATAATGTTTTTAACCCCAAAAGGTTCTCTTTTTTTGATGGTTTTTATCAGTAAAATAAGCAACCCAAAACAAGCTGCTATACCAAATAAAGTTCCAGAAAAAATAGAAACCTCTTCTTTTGACACATAAGTAACCTCAACATATTTTAAGGTTGTATCAATAACACCCGAGCCTAAAAATAATAAAACCGGAAACAATAACCCTGCATTTTTATGAGTCGTTTTTTCTTCTTTTACAGAGGCTAAATAAACAGCAATTAGAGCAATAATAATCCCTACTATTTTTAAAATAGTAACGGATTCATTATATAGAAAAACACCAAAAACAACAGGAACTACTACAGACATTTTTCCTGCGACAGAAGCTACGGAAACGCCGTTTTTCTGAGCAGTCATTGCCATTACAAAAAAGATAGAAACAAACAAACCTCCTAAAAATAAAGCCCCTAAAAACCAAGGCTGATTGGGTACTTCTACAATAGGAATTTTTTTCTCTGCCAAAGCAAACCCCATCGTGAAGGCTACAATATAATTTACAAATATTGCTTTTAAAGTATCTACTTTATAAATACCAAAGTATTTAAAAATAACAAATATACCTGTTGAAAAAAGAATACTTAAGAGTAGATAAATCAAGCCATTTTATTTTTAGTGAACAATTCTATAACATCTTCTTTTTCAGGAATTAAATTCCAAACATGAAGTCCTAATTTACGGGCTGAATCTGTATTTTCTTTTAAATCGTCAACAAATAAAGTTTCATCAGCAATTAAATTATTTTCATTTAAAACAAATTCATAAATTTCTGAATCTGGTTTTCTAAAATTAATTTCATGTGATAAATAAAACTGCTCAAAACTGTTTTTAAACTCCGCATAAAAAGCTTCACCCAAAGAATTTTGAACCCATTTTATATGTAAGTCATTTGTGTTACTTAATAAGAATAATCTATATTTTTTACTCGCTGAGAGTTCTTTCAAAAAATCTAAACGCACTTTAGGAAAATCTAACAAAATAGCATTCCAAGCATTTACTAAATCTTCTTTTTTAATTCCGAATTTATCATGATAAAAATTGATAAAATCATCGGTTGTCATCAAACCTTTTTCATATTGATGATAGACCGAAATCATTTCATCAGAAATTTCTGAAACCCCTAACTTAGCCATTTCTCTATACGTAGCAGACTTATCAAGATTAATGAAAATATCTCCAAAATCGAAGATGATATTTTTAATCATTATTATATATTTTTAAAATGTCGTTTTTAATCTTTGTTTCTGATATGATTTTCGCTAAAAAAATAGGCCCTTTAATTCCTTTTTCAAAAAAAGTATCTCCTGTGAAAATTCTAGCTTCATCCCATAAATTGGCATCAATAAAAGTTTGTAACGTTTTTGTACCCCCTTCTATAATTACAGATTGAATTTGGTGTTTCTGTAAAACTGTACAGATTTGTTCTGCTATGTTTTCATTAAAATCAATTACCTCAAAAAAGAGCGCTTCACTTTGTTGATCATTGCGATTCTCTTTTGCTTTCGTAATTACAATCGTTTTTACACTTCCGTCAAAAACATTGCTGTTTTCCGGAATTCGTAAACTCCTATCTAACACAATTCTAACAGGATTTTTTCCAAACCAACTTCTTACATTTAATTTAGGATTATCAGCAATAACTGTATTTGTGCCTACTAAAATTGCATGTTCTTCACTTCTAAACTTATGAACTAATTGTTGTGAAATTTTGTTGGAAATCCAAACAGGCTTTTGCTCATTTCTAGTTAATGGAGCAATAAAACCGTCTTTAGTTTCTGCCCATTTAAGAATAATGTAGGGTCTTTTTTTCTCTTGTACCGTAAGAAATCGTTTATGATGTGCTTTACATTCATGCTCTAAAACACCTACAATTACATTAATTCCGGCTTTTTTTAAACGCTCAATTCCTTTACCAGCGACTAAATCATTCGCATCGACACAACCAATAACTACATTTTTAAATTGGTGTTTTACCAACAAATCTGCACAAGGAGGTGTTTTGCCAAAATGAGCACATGGTTCTAACGTTACATAAATTGTTGCTTCTTTTAAAAGCGCTTTATTTTTAACAGAATTCACGGCATTTACCTCCGCATGATTTTGACCATAACCAGAAGTAAAGCCTTCTCCAATTATTTTATTTTCACAAACAATTACGGCTCCAACACTAGGATTTGGACGTGCATTTCCAATACCGTTTTCGGCAATCTGTAAACAACGTTTTATGTAAAATTCGTGATTAATAATTTATTTAATTATGAGAGAAACTGAAATATATTTCGCTAAAATTTTATTTTTATTTCTTGAGTTGCATCAACTAGAAACTCTTTTTGAAATCCAAAAATAGCATACTTTAAGTTTCCTTTAAATTGAACTTTCAGTTTTTTAGTTAAGAATGAATTTATTAATCCGCCTAAAATTCCATTTTTTTTATGATTAAAAACACGCTTCGTAGGAATCATTACTTTTAAAGGAACTAAAAATTCATTTCTTGCAGGCACTTTAAATTCATCAGCATAAACTTGTGCAACTTCTTCCCCATTTACAAGTACGATTATTTCATCCGTAGAAATTTTACCTCCAACATCATTTGGGTTTTTAAAGTATGCATTTGCATGTAAACGAATGGTATCTGACGCAAAACTGATTAATTTTACATCATCTACCTTTATAAAAATAGGTGCTTTTTTCACAGAACAGCTGTAAATTAATAAAAATAAACCTAAAAAATAGAATGCTTTTTTCATCAAAAATTTTTAAAAAAATAGGTAACTTGCTCTTGCAAAAATACGGTAATAAATGACAAGTCAAAATTTTATCATTAGAGAAATTACATCTACAGACAATTCAGAAATAGCAACCGTTGTTAGAAGTGTAATTCTAGAAATGGGTGCTCCAAAAGTTGGCACTGCTTATGAAGATACTGCAACCGATAAGATGTTTGAAACCTATCAAAAAGAAAAAGCAACCTATTTTGTCGTTGAATATAAAAACAAAGTTGTTGGCGGTGCAGGAATTGCACAATTAGATAATTATGAAGGCAATGTATGTGAACTGCAAAAAATGTATTTCTTACCAATTGCAAGAGGAAAAGGTTTAGGTGCAAAATTAATTTCTATCTGTTTAGAAAAAGCCAAAGAATTTGGTTTCAAAAGTTGCTATTTAGAGACTTTACCTTATATGAAAGCTGCCACTAAATTGTATGAGAAAAATGGTTTTATAAATCTTGAAAAACCATTGGGAAACACCTGCCATTACGCATGTAATGTTTGGATGCTTAAGCATATATAAATTTTAGAATTAAGACATTATTAATGACTATAAAAAACTATAGAACGCAATTTTCAACGAGCCTTTCTGCTATCTATCCGAAAACAGAAATAGACTCTTTTTTCTTTATTTTAGTGGATGAATATCTTGATTTACAAAGAATTGATATTACTTTAAACCCTGATTTTAAAATCAATAATGACATCCTTTTGGTTTTAAATACGGCTTTAAAAAGGTTGAAAAATGAAGAACCTATTCAGTATATTATTGGTCATACTGAGTTTTATGGATTTAATTTTTTGGTTGATGAAAACACACTGATTCCAAGACCAGAAACAGAAGAATTGGTTGAATGGATTCTTTTAGAAGCAGCAAACCTACAAAGCAACGAAGCTTCAAAATCGTTAAATATTCTTGATATCGGAACAGGATCGGGCTGTATACCAATTTCTTTGGCTAAAAAATTACCAACTGCAACTGTTTCTGCAATTGATGTTTCTGTTGGTGCTTTAAAAATTGCCAAAAAAAATGCAATAGTAAACAACGTGAAAATTGAGTTTATTGAAGCGGATATTTTACAAACTGAACACCTAAATATCTTTGCTGATTCGTCTACTTTATGCAATACAAATTCCAAGAAGAAATTTGATATTATTGTTTCAAACCCACCTTACGTAAGAGAATTAGAAAAAGTAGAAATACAAAATAACGTTTTACAAAACGAACCTCATTTAGCCTTGTTTGTTTCTGATGATAATCCGTTGATTTTTTATGATAAAATTGCCGATTTAGCAAAACAACACCTCACTAAAGAGGGATTGTTGTTTTTTGAAATTAATCAATATTTAGGACAAGAAACTGCAAAAATGCTAACAGAAAAAGGATTTAAAAACATAGAATTACGCAAAGATATGTCTGGAAACCAAAGAATGATAAAAGCAAGTATCTAATTTGATTTGTTTCTAAGCTTTAAAAATATAACTTCGCTAGATTCTTTAATAAGAAATTCGTATTATGAAAACAGGAAACTATAAAAAGTTAATCTGCACTTTCCTAAAAACTTCTTTCATATAAAAATTAGCCATATGAATATAGAACAAATTCGATCTCTATTTCCAATCACAAAAGAAGCTGTTTATCTTAATAACGCATCACAATCTCCTCTTAATTTATTAGTTAACAATAAACTTCAGACTTATTTAAAAACAGAATTAATTCCAATTGGCAAAAAAGGGTTTAATCGAGATGAAATTCGCATTCCACTATCAAAATTATTAGGTGGTTTACCCGAAGAATATGCTTTAACAACAAGTACAGGTGTTGGTATAGGAATGGTCGCACAAGGTTTAGACTTTAAACAAGGAGACAATATTATAATTCCTGAAAGCGAACATTGGAATAATAGTTTTCCTTGGTTACAACTTAAAAAGAAAGGTGTTGAAATTAGATTCGCAAAAATGAATACCGATCATAGTTTTGAACCTGAAGCGATAAAAAATCTTATTGATAGCAACACACGTGTTGTTGCAATTGCTGCCGTAAGATTTAATAGTGGCTTCAGACCAAATTTGTCTGCGATTGGAAAAATTGCTCATGAAAACGGTGCGCTGTTTGTCGTTGATGCTGCTCAGGCTGCTGGTATGATTCCTATTGATGTAGAAAAAGATAAAATTGATGTAATGTCGGGTTGTGGTTTTAAGTGGTTACTAGGAATGCATGGAACAGGATTCTTATATGTTAGCAAAAGAGTTGTAAAAAGTATTAACCCTGTATTACCTGGAATGTTTGCAGCGGATAGAGTTTATGATCAACTTTCTTTTTATAATGATTCAAGAAAATTTGAAACGGGCACAATTGCATACTCACTATTTAATGCTTGGTCTGCAGGACTCGAGTTACTACTTAAAATTGGTATTGAGCAGATTTATCAAAAAGCCCTAGAGAACACAGATCTTATTATTAATGGCCTTCAAAAAAAGGGATATCAAATTGTAACACCAATCAAAAAAAGAGAAGAGAGAACAGCTATTATCCATTTTAACACAGGTTCGTTAGAAAACACGAAAATGTTATACAAAAAGCTTATTGACAAAAATGTTCTAGTTACTTTACAAAGTAAAAACATAAGAGTTAGTCCTAACTTTTTTACGACAAAAGAGGAGATTAAAATATTCTTAAATTTTATTCATCATAAATAATTAAACATTTCTTAAAAAAAATGATCTCATTCTGATTCTAAGCTTTAAAAAATAACCGCGATAACTTCTGATGTAAATCATTATATCAGTATTAATGTTCGCTAAAATTACTCCACAACTTTTAAAGGATGATAAATTTTAACCGCATTTTTTAAAACCTCTTCCTTATTTAAAGTCATTTTTTTAAGTTTTTGATTGGTGTAATCTTCCATTTGGGAAGTTGAATGTTCATCGCCAACATTAGCATTTGAGCCATAAGAATTTATAGTCTCTACTTCTACTCCGTTTTCACCAAAACGCACCAACTCTATATAAGATTCTCCTGCAAATGACCTATAACTTCCATCTTCTTGTTTTCTAGAATACATCGCCGCTAAAACATCTGGCGCTCCACCAATAGGTAAATTTACGCTACCTCTTGTATGCCTTTGCACTTTTCCTAATTCAACTTCTAAGGCTCCATAATTGGCTAATAATTCTTCTTTTGCTTTTGTAATTCCGTAAATACAATCTCCTAAAGTTATCCTACCATTTCTTACAATTCTGTTTTCTTCTTTTCGTTTTTCATCAAGATGCATATAAGACAAAATAAACAAAGCAGCTGATGTGTTTG
>Ga0308002_1000336_pt1 | contig 18492 bp, 21 predicted proteins | sample Neamet34_FD_203148 | JGI IMG/M metagenome (GOLD analysis project Ga0308002, IMG submission 203148) | Marine microbial communities from water near the shore, Antarctic Ocean - #34 | ecosystem: Environmental > Aquatic > Marine > Unclassified | place: Southern Ocean | collected 2014-06-06
TAAATGAATCCGAAGCTGATGTAATCGTCCGGTTTTGGGTTTTAATTCCACTAAGCTATACCGAGAACTCTCGTAAGGATGAACTGCAATATTTAACGTTATTTCATTTTGTTTTTTAAATGTTGTTAAAGCTTCTTTATAAACATTTGCATCTCTTCCTTTTACAGGAGAATCTATAAGTCCACTTTCTGGAGCAAATCCCCTTACCAAAGCAAAATAGGTTTTTTGTATTTTATTATGAAGAAACAGGTCTTGAAATACAGATACCTGTTCTCGCTTCTTTGCCAGTAAAATAAGACCCGAAGTTTTTCGATCTAATCTATGTAAAGGATAATATTTATGATTGTATTGTTCTTGGAGCAGGTCAAGTAAAGTAGCCTCTTCATCCATGTTTCGAGCCATATAAGAATGGTGAACTAATACGTTGCAGGGTTTTGTAACCGCTATTATATAGTCATCTTCGTAACAAATAGGAATCTTCATTAAATTCCTTTTTTTAATAATTGTTCTAACACCTGAGGCCCACTCTTGAGCGATTTTACAGCCCAATCAATTCTTTTAGCTAACAAGTCTTCTTCTGATAATTGCCAGTTAACATCCGATTTTTTTAAGCGATTTACAACATCGTGTAAAACCAAAGCCGCAGACACAGATATATTATAACTCTCCGTAAATCCATACATCGGAATACGCACAAAAGCATCAGCCTGATCGAGTACAACATCAGACAAACCACTAATTTCAGTGCCAAAGAAAAAAGCAGATTTCTTGGTGACATCAAAATCAGGTAAGAGAACATCATTGGTATGCGGTGTGGTAGCAACTATTTGAAATCCTTGAGATTTTAAGTTATCGATACAGTCTTGGGTGTTATTTTCTTTCTTGTAATAACTATGCATATCAACCCATTTTTCGGCACCCATTGCTACATCTTTAGAAAGCTCGTATTGGTTCTGATTTGCAATAACATGTAAATCTTGAATCCCAAAACAATCGCAGCTACGCATAACCGCACTTGCATTATGCGATTGGAAAATATTTTCTACAGCTACGGTAAAATGTTTAGTTCTATTTGCTAGAACCTCCTCGAACCTTTCTATTCGTTGAGGTTTTAAAAACTTTTGAAGTTCGCCTAAAATTTCTTCTTTATTCATGCGAGCAATTTAGGAATATTAAATTTTTAATTATTTTAATACTTAAACTTTATTACAGATCACTTTAGACAAATACTTATTAAAGGAATATCATTAATCAGATGATATCTAGCTCTAGATAAACTTATACTATTTTAACACACAATGGCGTAGTTATTGTTTATAATTAACAAATGAAAGCAGTCTCCTTCCAAATACCCAAAGCAGAGAAAGAATCTTATCGTGTACAAATCGATAAAGTCCCATATTTCTACGATTTATTCCATTACCATCAAGAGTTACAAATAACATTAATCCAAAAAGGATATGGAACTTGTATGATTGGCGATTATATTAGCTCCTTTAAACCAGGAGACCTTTTTGTAATCGGACAAAATCTACCACATGTATTTAATTCCGATAAATCTTTTTATGAACAAGAAGAAAAAGGATGCCTTTCGACGACCATTTTTCTGAGTCCACTATTTATAGGAAGCAATTTTTTTGAGCTCGAAGAATTAACAGACCTAAGAGGTTTTATACAGAATGCAAAGCGAGGTATACGGTTTACTACAAAAAACAAAACGAAACTTTTAGATAGTTTTCAGAGTATTAAATCTAGTAAAGCAAGTAGAGGCGTCATAAATGTACTAGAACTATGTATTAGATTAAACGCAGATAAAAACGCTAGTTATTTAAGTCATGTAGATTATAAATATATTTCTAAAGAGTCTGATGGGCAGGTATTAAATGCTGTTTTTCAATTCACTTTAAATAACTTCAGAGATAACATACAGCTAGGCACTGTAGCTAATATGGCAAACAGGAGTCCAGCTTCATTTTGTAGATTCTTTAAGAAGAGAACACGTAAAACGTACATTTCATTTTTAAACGAGATACGAATTCAAGAAGCTTGTAGTCTTTTATTAAAGCCCAATTTTAACATCTCAGAAATTTGTTTTCAAACAGGATTTAATAATATCTCTAACTTTAACCGACAGTTTAAAAAAATTACGGGCTTTACACCAAAAGGATATAGAGAAAGCTAAAAAGTAAAACATACTAAGAATGTAACTAGAATTTAATATTTTTACAGCTCAACAATTTACAATTATGCAACGCTATTTATTAGAACTTTTTGGAACTTTTGCTTTGGTGTTTTGTGGACCTGGAGCCATTATAATGAACGATGCTAGTGGTGGCGTAATTACCCATGTAGGAATTGCCATTACATTTGGCTTAATTGTTATGGCAATGATATACGCTATAGGAGAGCAGAGTGGCGCTCATATTAATCCTGCGGTAACTTTGGCTTTTTGGGCTGCAGGCAGGTTCCCTAAGAATGAGGTTTTACCCTATATAATTGCACAAATCTCAGGAGCTATATTTGCCTCAGCAATTTTATATTTTTTATTTCCAAATCATCTTACACAAGGTGCAACGATCCCTTTAAATTCAACAAGTCAAGCTTTTATTCTTGAGCTTATACTTAGTTTTATTTTAATGTTTGTAATCATAAAAGTATCTACAGGCTCTAAAGAAATCGGAACTATGGCTGGTATAGCCATCGGAGGGGTTGTAGGATTAGAAGCCATGTTTGCTGGACCTATTACAGGAGCGTCCATGAATCCTGCACGCTCTATTGCACCGGCATTATTTTCAGGGCATTTAGCCGATTTATGGCTGTATATATTAGCACCGATTTTAGGAATGCTTTTGGCAACACTTTTTTGCAATTTAACAAAGTCGAAAGCATCTTAAAAATTACTCCTATATTTTAGAAAAAAATTATATTTTAGCAGCCGCAATAGAGAGGTGGCCGAGTGGCTTAAGGCGCACGCTTGGAAAGCGTGTATACAGCAATGTATCGGGGGTTCGAATCCCTTTCTCTCTGCAAAAACCCCCACTATTTATGATAGTGGGGGTTTTTGTTTTGTAAAAATAAAGCCATTTGATAAGTCCTTATCCTAAATTAGGATAATCGATTGCATAGGATTTATACTGAAGATAGTTTGTTATTTACTGATACAAAATGAAATCTGAAGATTGCAGGTATTTTTAAGTACCTTAGGCAGGTATTCAAATAACAGAATAATAAGTCCGCGTGAACGGACTAAAAAAAACAAATTATGTACTTATTTTTTGACACAGAAACTACTGGACTTCCTAAAAATTGGAAAGCACCAGTTACCGACTTAGATAACTGGCCTCGAATGATTCAAATAGCATGGATCTTATGCGATGCGAAGGGAAACAAAATAGACACTCAGGTACACATTATTAAACCAGAAGGATTCATAATTCCCACAGGAGCTTCTGATATTCATGGAATCACCACAGAAATGGCAAACAATGAAGGAGTTCCATTAATAGATGTATTAAACTTGTTTAATGCAGCAATTACTAAAGCAGACTATATCGGTGCGCACAACATTAGCTTCGATGAGAAAATTATGGGTGCTGAGCTCTTAAGAAAGAATGTACCAAGTACTTTTGAGTCAACAAAGAAATTATGTACCATGAAATCATCTACAGAATACTGTAAAATCCCAGGTCAATATGGTTATAAATGGCCTACACTATCCGAACTACATATCAAACTATTTGGGGAGGATTTTGAAGATGCACACGATGCACTAGTAGATATTTCCATTACAGAAAAATGCTTTTGGGAGCTGAGAAATAGAGGGGTTATTTAAAACAGGCTGAGGATTTCCTAAAAAAATATCGTACGCTATAACTAGTGATAATTTAATAGCACATTCGATTGTCTATTTAAGAAACAGTGATTAAATTATTTATTGGAGCGTCTATGGTAGCCTAAATCTTATTATTAAATTAACAATTCAATTTTATCGTTAATTTAATACAATTCATTATAAAGGATTACGACATAACGACAAAGAGAGTAATCATCCAAATCTCGTAAATCTTCTTATATTTGAAAACAATAAACAAAGCACTTATGAAAACTAGACTTCTTCTTTTAAGCACTTTAACCTTCTCCATTTCAGTTTTCGCACAATTCACCTCAGATATGAGTTTTGTAAACACTGGAGATGAGTCCATTAATCCGAGCGAGATTTTGGGCAATGGACAATATATTTACTTAGACTTCTTTTCTACAACTTGTCCGACCTGTAATAGTGTAGCTCCAGAGGTAAACAATGCATACGAGACTTATGGAAGTAACAACCAAAATGTATTTTTTATAGGAATAGATAATTTCTCTTCAGCAAGTGCCTGTATTACATTTTCAAACAGTCATAATTCCGAAATGCCTGTTATAGCAGGACAAGAAGGTGGGGGAACTATCTTTACACTTTTCAACCAAAGTGGTTACCCAAAAGGAATTCTAATTAATCCGTCTGGAGAAATAGTAAGTACTATGAGCTATTCTTCAATTGTTAACTTAACCGAGACTTTAGAACCCTTTTTAAGTACTCCAAACGACTGCGACCTTATCGAGGTAACTTCAGTTTCTATGAATATAGAAACCAATGTAATTGAGTTATTAATAAACGCCAATTCATCTTATTTATATAGTTATCCATCGTTTACAATATTTAACCAATCGGGAGACACCTTAGCTACAGAACAAGTAGATTACTATGGTCTTAGTGGAGAATCTACACATCTATTAAATATACAATCACCAATAGAAAATTGGGAGTCGGAGCTTACACTACAATTATATTCAGGCTTTTATGACGTATTAGAGTGCTCTTTTACTATTAACACTAATAGTATAGAAATACTTGATTGTACAGACGAACAAGCAGTAAACTACAACAGTAATGCTACAATTAATAATGAATCGTGCTTATACACGGTAGACTATTTTAATGTATATATAGATTTAAATGCAGGATGGAACTTAGTTGGATTTTCTTGTTCCGAACCTATTAATACTATTGATGCATTTTCGTCATATACAGAGAATGTAGTAATTGTTAAAGATTATTTGGGAACTGCATATTTACCAGAATACGGATTTAATGGAATTGGAAACCTAGAACGTGGTTATGGTTATCAGTTGAAAATTAACGAAGCTATTGAAGGATTCAATTTATGCAACCCATAATTGGAGTATGAATCAGTGATAATAAAGCAATTAATCATACTAAAGCAAAATAATTTAACGTTATACGCACATTCCACGATAAGATTTTACTTACTCCTTTGCTAATCGCAAGATTTAGTTAAATTTGCAATGGATATTTTGAAATTATTTCAACCAAATTACAAAACGATGAAAAAGACACTTTCTATTCTAGCAATTTTTGGTTTGCTGAATTTGAATGCCCTTACCGTAGTGGCACAAGATAATGTTGAAACAGCAACTGAACAAGTTACAGATTCAACAATGACCGACTCTTTAGTTGCAGATTCTGCAGCAGCAGACAGCGTAATAGCTGTAGAAGAAGCTGCACCAGTAGTTGAAGAACTAGCTGAAGAGCCTGCAAGTTTTCACCAAATTTTGAAAGAAAAATTTATTGAAGGTGGTGCAGGATTTATGGGAGTTGTATTAATAACTCTTATTTTAGGTTTAGCTTTAGCAATAGAGCGTATTATCTACCTAAACTTAGCAACAACTAACACCGACAAACTTTTAAGCGAAATTGAAGATGCTCTTCAAGCTAAAGGTGTTGAAGGTGCTATGGACGTTTGTCGCAACACTCCAGGTCCAGTCGCCTCCATTTTTTACCAAGGTTTAGAGCGCTCTCCACAAGGTTTAGAGATGGTTGAAAAATCTATTGTTGCTTATGGATCTGTACAAATGGGTCGTTTAGAACGCAATACTTCATGGATCGCTTTATTTATTGCTCTTGCTCCAATGCTTGGGTTTATGGGTACAGTAATCGGTATGATTGGTGCCTTCGATGCAATTGAAGCAGAAAACAATATTTCTCCAGCATTAGTTGCCGGTGGTATTAAAGTAGCCTTATTAACTACTGTATTCGGTTTGATCGTAGCAATGATTTTACAAGTGTTTTATAATTACATTATCTCTAAAGTAGATAGTTTAGTAAATACTATGGAAGATGCTTCTATCAAATTAATTGATATTCTAGCTGATTTAGAAGCTGCAAAAAAATAATTTTACTAACCGTTAAAACTTTTTGAAATGGAAGATTTCATAACAAATTACGGTATAGTACTTACCTATATTCTACTGGGAGCTGCTTCAATTTTAGCAATTGGCTTCCCATTAAAGCAATTAATTTCCCACCCTAAAAAGGCAAAGGAAATAGGAATGGCTTTAGGTGGATTATTCGTAATTTACATTATCGCTACACTACTAGCCTCAGACGAAGTAACAGAACACTACGCAAAATTTGGTGTTACTGCAACTTTATCTAAACAAGTAGGTACTGGATTATTCTTATTTTATATACTTGGAGCAGGTGCAATATTATCTGTTGTGTACGCTGAAGTATCTAAAATGCTTAAATAGTAAGCATATGTCTAGAAGAACACTACCCGAAATTAATGCAGGTTCGATGGCTGATATCGCCTTCTTACTTCTTATCTTTTTCCTTGTAACAACAACAATGGATGTAGATACTGGATTGGTACGTAAATTACCAGCTATGCCAGAGGAGGAAGAGATTATAGACGATTCTCAAATCAAGTCTAAGAATATTTATGTGGTGTTGGTTAATGCAAAAGACCAATTACTAGTTGAAGAAGAATTAATGGATGTTTCGCAGTTACGCGAAGGAGCTAAATTATTCTTGGACAACTGGGGGAAAAACCCTGTATTATCTGACAACCCGCAAAAGGCAATTATTTCTTTACAGAACGATCGTGGTACTTCGTACGAAATGTACATTAAAGTACAAAACGAACTTTCTGCTGCTTATCGAGAGTTAAGAGATAGAGAAGCTCAAAAGAAATATGGAGCTTATTACGCAGAACTTGTAGGAGAAAACAAGAAAGAAATTCGCAAGATGTATCCTGCTAAAATTTCTGAAGCTGAACCTAAAAAAGTAGGAGGAAACTAATGAGTCGTTTTAAAAAGAAAAAAGGAAGTGGAACACCTGCAATGTCAACTGCATCCCTCCCAGATATCGTTTTTATGTTGTTATTCTTCTTCATGGTTACTACCGTGATGAGAGAAACTACTCTTATAGTGGAAAACAGCCTACCTAAAGCTTCTGAAGTTAAGAAGATTGAAGACAAGTCGCTATGTAGCTATATTTATGTTGGAGCTCCCGTAAGTGGAATGAAAGCTAAATTTGGTGTAGAACCTCGTATTCAGCTCAACGATTCTTTTAAATTATCTTCGGATATACAAGAGTTCGTTGCCGCAAAAAGAGAAGCTACTGCAGAAGAGAAGAAACCGCAGCTTATTACTTGTATTAAAGCTGATGTAGACGCTAAAATGGGACTCATTACAGATATCAAACAAGAACTTAGAAAAGCTCAAGCCTTTAAGATAAACTACGCTACTTACGCTAGTATGGATTAATTTGAGTTTATAATTTATAAAAAAAGGGATTCTTACGAATCCCTTTTTTTATGCTCAAATAATTTTAATTCAAATACGTAGTCCGATTACTAAACCACTTATAAGAAAAGCTAAATAATAGGATTACTGTAACAATAACAGCACTAATAGAAACAGCTCCGAAAGACTCCCAATACTTAGATACAAACTCATGATGAATCAAATAACTAAGCACCACTAAACTAGTGTTGTAAAAGAAGTGGAGATAAATAGATGTTCGTAAACTCCCAGAATAAACATATACATAACCAATAAAGGCTCCCAAAAAGAAACGAGGCACTACTGCATGGTACTGTAGATGAATTACACTAAACAGAAAAGCTGTTAGCCATACTGCTAAATGCTTAGACTTAGACCAATCTTGAAATAAATTCTGAAGTATTCCTCGGAATAACAACTCCTCTCCCACCGCAGCAACTACGCCCATTATTAAAATCATAATTCCTAAATCCCAAATAGAATCCATTATTAAAAACTGCTCTGTGAGTACAAGACTCTGTTCTTCTGCAAGTTTTAAGAAATTTAAAAATTCTGGTAAAGGGAAAGACTCATTTATATAACCTAAAAAATTAGCTAGAGGAATCATGGCTAATGCTAAAATAAAAACCTTACCGATAGTTAATCCATTTAGAGACTTATTTAATTTTAGGTAATTTGTAAAAGACAAACCTCGTAGGTGTAGAAATACAATTGGAGGTAAAATAAACATTCCAACTGCATTAAACAATTGCATGGTTTTCATCGCATTCATCATATCGGGATTAGAGATAACGAAAACTTGATGAGAGCTTGAGAAAAAGCTGATTCCATAAACCAACTGACAGACAAAACTACCTAGTAAGTAGGAACTAATTAAGCCTCCCAAAATAACGACTAAGAGTAAATACAATAGGGTAGAATACGATGTATTAATCCAAACACCTTTTGTTTTTTCAATAAGTTTTAAGTCCATGAGTTTTTTGTATTTTTGGCAAAAATTCGAATTGTGGTAAAGATAGGAAATATAGAACTTGGTGAATACCCTTTATTACTTGCTCCTATGGAGGATGTAAGCGATCCGCCATTTCGAGAATTGTGTAAACAACACGGTGCAGATTTAATGTACACGGAGTTTATTTCTTCCGAAGGACTTATTAGAGATGCAGCAAAGAGTGTTCAGAAACTAGATATTTTCGAATACGAGCGTCCTATTGGAATTCAGATTTTTGGATACGACATAGAATCCATGCGTGAGGCTACAGAAATCACCGCTGAAGCAAACCCCGATATTATAGATATTAACTACGGTTGCCCAGTAAAAAAGGTAGCTTGTAAAGGTGCAGGAGCTGGAATTTTACAAGACATTCCTAAGATGGTTCGCATGACCCAGGAGATCGTGAAATCTACCAACCTACCCGTAACCGTAAAAACTCGTTTGGGCTGGAACGAGGAAAGTCAATACATTGTTGAGGTTGCAGAAAGACTTCAAGATGTAGGGATACAGGCAATTTCTATACATGGTAGAACGCGTAAACAAATGTATAAAGGCGAGGCTGATTGGTCATTAATTGCTGAAACAAAAAACAACCCTCGCTTAAATATTCCTGTATTTGGTAATGGAGATATAGATTCTCCAGAAAAAGCCAAAATGATGAAAGATCGTTATGCCGTAGATGGGATGATGATTGGTAGAGCATCGATTGGATACCCTTGGATTTTTAACGAAATAAAGCACTTTTTAGAAACAGGGAATAAATTAGCACCACCAACAATAGACGAACGTGTTGCTGCTTGCAGACAACATCTACAAAGAGCTCTCGAATGGAAAGGTCCCGTTTTAGGAGTAGTAGAAACTCGTAGGCACTACACCAATTATTTTAAGGGTATGTTTGGTGTAAAAGAATATCGCAGAAAATTAGTGACCACTTATTCGCCTGAAGAGCTTTTTGCTATACTAGACGAGATTGCCATTAAATTTAAAGGACATCAATTTTAGAGGGGCTAAATAGGAACTTGGTAAGCAAAAAACACTTAGCGATACACCCAATTATTTTAAGAAACTACCTTCTTAACTTCATTTTCACGAATCCTGAATAAATTTCTTTTTCAGCAATCTAACCGGGATAATTGTAATCAGTATTCCTATACTTACAACGGTTGCTAGAATTAAAATTACATCCTGAAGATGAACCTCTACTGGGTAAGAGTTTACAATAAATGAACCTTGAGTGCCTAATTGAATAATTCCATAATATTGCTGAGCCAAGCTCAAAGCTACACCCAAAACCAATCCTAGACAGCCACCAAAAAGGGTGATTAACAAACCCTCGTAAAAGAATATTTTTTGGATGGTTTTCACAGGAGTTCCCATAGCCCATAAACTAGAAATATCTTTTCTCTTTTCTAAAACAATCATTACTACAGAAGCCACAATAGTAAAAGTGGCAATAAGCAGAATAAAGGAAAGAATGAAAAATATAGCCCATTTTTCTGTTTGCAAAACTTTATAGAGAAACTCTTGTTGTTGAAAACGGTTCTTCACCTCGAAATCAGTTCCGAAAAAAGCTGCTAACTTTTCTTGAGTTTCACCTAAGTCGGCAGTTTCATTTACATAAAATGCTAAGCTAGTAAGGTGACTTTGTTTTTCTAAAAAGGACTGAACGGTTTCTAAATCTGTAATTACATAAGAAGCATCGTACTCCGATTGAACGGAAAAAATTCCAGAAACTAAAAATTGTCGTTCATTAAACGGGTGCTCAGACAATGAATTAGAACTAGCATTTTGGTTAGGTACAAAAACTTTGAGTACGTCTTGAATACCATTAACCGAAACAGATAAGTTATAAGCCAAAGACTGACCAATAATTGCCCAATGCTGCTCTGGGAATTCTCTGAAACTCTGTCCTTTAAAAATATGATTTTCTATGGAAAGTATAGAATCCGAAGGCCATAGACTCACCCCTTTTAAAATGGCAATCTGCTCTCTTTCGGCTACTTGAAGAAGAACCTTTTCCTCGTATATTTTCTCAATCCTTAGCCAGTTATTAAGCGATTGCAAACTATAAAAATCATCCGCTGATAAAACAAAACCTTTTGAAGTGGTCGAACGAACCTCAAAATCGGAATTAACATCCTGATACATGGACTTGATTAAAGTCTCAAACCCATTAAACACAGAGAGTACAACAACCAAAGATAAGGTTCCTACAGCAACCCCTAAAACAGATATTGCCGTAATACTATTTACAGCATTTTTACTCTTTGAAGAAAATAAATAGCGACGTGCTATGTAAAGAGCAATATTCAAAACTATTCTGGAGTATTGTTTGCGTCGCCTTTTAATAGACGCTCAATGTTTTCTGCATAATCAACAGAATCGTCAATAAAGAAAGACAACTCGGGCACTATTCTTAATTGATGACGTACTAGTTTACCTAATTCGTTTCTAATTTCTTTTCCTTGAATACTTACCGCTTTTAAAAAAGCTTCTTTATCTTTTAATGGGAAAACACTCAAATACACTTTTGCGTAAGACAAGTCGGGGCTCATACGAACCAAAGACACCGATATAATGGCACCTGGAGCGATAGAACTTGTTCTATTCATTAAAATTTGTGCGATGTCTTTTTGAATCTGACGGCCTACTTTTTTCTGTCTTGTACTTTCCATGCGGCAAAGATAAGCAATCAATTTGGTTCCATGCCCTAAACAAGTTCACATAGAATAGTCTTTAGGAATTAATCTATATCAAATTGAATAGTATCTTTGCTGTAGGATAGAAATTAATCCCTAAAAGGAAGAAATTACAGATGAATCAATTTTACACTATTTTAAAATTCGCCTACCCTTACAAACGTTTGGCTTTGCTAAATGCGTTTCTCAATATATTATCTGTAATATTTGGATTATTCTCTTTCACTTTAGTTATTCCAATGTTGGGGATTTTATTCGACACCCAACAAAAGGTAAGTTTAAAACCTACTGGAGAATTTTCTACAGAGTGGATAAAAGACTATTTATCATATTTTATGAGCTCATCTATCGAGCAAGTAGGCCCATCTAAAGCTCTTGGATATATATGCGTAGGTATTGTACTTGCCTTTTTTCTTAAAAACCTAACTCGATACTTAGCGCAATATACTTTAGCTCCTATTAGAACTGGTATTTCCAGAGATTTACGTAGAGCATTGCACAAAAAATTATCTTTACTTTCTATTTCATATTTTTCTGAAAAAAGAAAAGGCGATTTAATGTCACGAATGACTACGGATGTAAATCAAGTAGAAGCTTCATTAATGAGCACATTAGGACTCATCGTTAGAGATCCAGTAAACATCATCACATCAGTCGTTTTATTATTTGCTATGAGTGCAAAGCTCACCTTGGTTGTTTTCTTCCTTTTTCCTGTAGCCGGAATAATTATTGGGAATATTGGGAAAAGCTTAAAACGTAAATCTCGAAAAGGACAAGAACAAATTGCTCGAATATTATCTGCTATAGAAGAAAATATTTTTGGATTAAAAGTGATTAAAGCTTTTAACGCAGAAAAACAGATAAACAGGAAGTTTGAAGATGAATTAGAGAAACATCAAAGCATTATGATGAGTATAATGCGACGAAAAGATTTGGCCTCTCCAATGAGCGAATTTCTAAGTACTATGGTTATGGTGGTCGTTATTTGGTATGGAGGGAATTTAATTTTTGAAAGCCAATTAAATCCAGGAAATAACTCTTTAAGTCCACAAGCTTTCATAGGATTCATTGTTATATTCTCTCAAATTCTACCTCCAATAAAATCTCTATCTCAGGGCTATTATAGCATACAAAGAGGGGCTGCATCGGCAGAACGTATAACGGAAATTTTAGAGGCCGAAATAGAGGTGGAAGAGAAAGCTGATGCTTGCTCTATAACAGATTTTAAAAATTCTATTCAGTTTAAAAATGCTGAATTTTCTTATACCAACAAGTCCGTATTAAAGAATATAAACTTAAATATTGAGAAAGGACAAACCATTGCATTGGTTGGTCAATCAGGTGGTGGTAAAAGTACGCTAGCTAATTTAGTTGCTCGTTATTACGATGTAAAAAGTGGTAGTTTAAGTATTGACGGTGTAAATATTAAGGATTATAAATTAGCCGATTTACGAGGCTTAATGGGTATTGTTACACAAGATGCAATTCTGTTTAACGATACAATATTTAATAATATAGCTTTAGGTATTGATAATCCGGATCCACAAAAAATTATAGAAGCTGCTAAAATTGCCAATGCACACGAATTTATTTCGAAATTTGAAGATGGCTACCAACACAATATTGGCGATGGTGGACATAAATTATCAGGTGGACAAAAACAACGATTGAGTATTGCAAGGGCGGTAATGAAAAACCCGCCTATTCTTATTTTAGATGAGGCAACATCAGCTTTAGACACAGAATCTGAAAGACTAGTACAAGACGCTCTTACCAAATTAATGGCTAACAGAACTTCTATTGTTATTGCCCATAGACTCTCGACCATTCAAAACGCCGACAGAATCGTTGTGATAAATGATGGGGGAATTGTAGAACAAGGAACTCATGATGAATTAGTTAAAGTTAAAGGGCAATACTATAAATTACATCACATGCAAAACCTAAAATAATGGTAGAAAAAATTGAACACATTGGAATTGCAGTTAAAGATATAGATACAGCAAATACAGTTTACGAAAACCTTTTAGGGGTTCCCCCTTATAAAATGGAGAAAGTAGAAAGCGAAGGTGTTAGCACATCATTTTTCAGAACTGGAGATAGTAAAATTGAACTGCTAGAAGCAACAAATCCTGAAAGTGCCATCGCAAAATTTATAGAAAAAAAAGGCGAAGGTATTCACCATATTGCATTTGCTGTAAAGGATATTAAAGCAGAGATGAAACGATTGTCTGAACTAGGATTTAACGTATTAAATAAAGAGCCTAAAAAAGGAGCAGACAATAAATTAGTCTGTTTTATTCATCCAAAAAACACGAATGGTGTTTTGGTGGAACTCTGCCAAGAAATAAAATAACCTCTCATTTAGAACCATCGCTCATTCAACCCATAAATTAAAAGCGATGATTTATCATACTAGAAAAATTGTAAAACCTGGAGATTTAAATCCTGGAGGAGTACTTTTTGGCGGACAATTATTAAATTGGATAGACGAGGAAGCGGCCATTTATGTGATGTGTCAATTAAATCAAAAACACATTGCCAGTAAATACATGTCTGAAATTTTATTTCTGGAACCAGCTCTTTTAGGAGATATTGTAGAAATAGGTTTCGAAACCATAAAATTTGGCACAAGCTCTATTAGTGTGAAATGTGAAGCACGGGTAAAACAAAGTCAAAAGATTATATTAACGATAGATAAGGTTGTATTTGTTCATTTAGATGAGGATCACAAACCTAAAGCTCATGGCATAAGTTGAGCAATTCGTTCTCCATCCTTTAAATGATATACAAATAATCCGGCTTTTAAAGCTCCTTGGACATGCTGTGGAGAATCATCTATAAATAGGGTCTCTGACATCTTTAAATCCTGTTCGTTTACGATATGCATAAACACATTGGTATGCGGTTTTCGCAAACCTACTTCATGCGATAAATAAACTTTTTCGAATAAATCACAAAAGGCTGTAAATTCAGAATGCCCTACACGATTTTGAATTTCTTCGATGTGAAAAATATTGGTATTACTCAGTAGAAAAATACGGTGACTTTTACTTAATTCTTGTAATTTAGAAATAGCATCAGGCATAAAACCGATTAACATCGCATTCCAAGCATCCCTAATTTGAATAGGACTTAATGGATTTGGTAGAAATTTATTGATTCCTAAGAAAAATTCTTCTTTGGAAATTTTACCAGTTTCTAAATTATCGAACAAATCAGACTGACCAGCTTTTGCGTAAACTTGCTCAAAATCACTGATTCCCAAACTTTCAAAAGCTAGAATAGTCGTTTCGTAATTGATGGCATAAATAACACCACCCAAGTCGAAAATAATATTTTTTATTCCTGTTAGCATATCTCTCTATTTCGTTGCAAGGTAAACAGATATTGTGTATTATTGCAGCCTGATTCAATGGCAAATCACTCCGGTGAGAAACTATTAAATTAGGGCCTATAACTCAGCTGGTTAGAGTATCTGACTCATAATCAGAAAGTCCCTGGTTCGAGCCCAGGTGGGCCCACAATCAAAACCCCTTTTCGTGAAAACGAAAAGGGGTTTTTCTTTTCTATATAGCCGTACTGCAAGAACTACATCATGAAAATGAAGCATTCTAAATTTTACCTATATTTGAAAATAATTTAAATAAACACCCATGAAAACATTCTCAACTCTTATAGGTATCTTTTTTTTAAGTCTAAATTCTCTAGCTATAGGCCAAACTGCCACCAACTTTACAGAAGAAGATTGTGAGGGTATTTTTCATACACTTTTCGAAGAACTCGATGAAGGGAAAATCATTGTTATAGCTTGGGTAATGCCTTGTGGTTCTTGCTCGTATTTTGGAAGTCGTGCCTACGATGCAGTTCAAACTTTTTCTGAAAGTCACCCAAATCAAGTAGAATTCTATTTAACAGACGATTACGCAAATACTAGTTGTTCGAGTATTTCGAATTGGGGAAATACAAACAGTATGGAAAACCATATTGCCTTTTCATCAGAAGCTATAAGCATGAGTAATTATGGAACGGATGGAATGCCTAAAGTAGTCGTTTTGGCTGGTAAAAATCATGACGTTCTATACAATCAAAATAGTAGCTCAATTACTTTTGATGGGACTTTGGAAGCTATCACAACTGGACTAAATTCTGTTGGAATAGAGGGTAATGAAGAAATTAACAATTCACTTTCAATTTTCCCAAATCCAAGTAATGGTCAATTATTTGTAGAATTTAACATGTATGACAACGCAAAACTAGAAGTATTTACCATTCTAGGCGAAAAAGTAATAGATGTGAATATTGAGGATTGTACGCCTAATCAAAAAAACAAAATTGAAATCGATTTATCTAGTCAAGCTGCAGGATTGTATTTTGTCCATATAAGTAATGGTACATTCAATGAATCTCAAATTATTACAATTGAAAACGCTCTTGTAAAATAATTAGATTCAATTACTAGTACAGCAAACCAATGAACTACGATATTGTTATACTTACTGACTCAAGGTACGAGAATCCAACAGAAACAGATTGGTATATAGATCAAGTTATTTTAGAAGATGACTTGGTGAAGAAAGCTTTAGAACAAAAAGGGTATTCTGTAATTAAGAAAGCATGGGACGCTCCTGATTTCGATTGGACCAATTGCAATTATGCAATATTCCGGACAACATGGGATTATTTTGAGCGTTTCGAAGAATTCTTTAAATGGTTTTCTGAAACACAAAAAGTAGTGCAATTTATTAATAATCCAGAGGTGATTTATTGGAATTTAGATAAACACTATTTACAAGAATTGCAACAAAAACAAGTAAACATGCCACCTACTCTATTTATAGAAAAAGGCGATAATGAAACTTTAGCTAATTTATTTTCTAAAACTTCTTGGAAAAAAGCAGTGCTTAAACCTGCTATTGCTGGAGCAGCAAGAGAAACGTTTTTAGTTAGTACTTCAAATCAAAATGAACACGAGTGTGATCTACAAAGGCTCGTTTCGCAAGAAGCAATGCTGTTTCAAGAGTTCCAATACCGTATTCAAGAACAAGGTGAAATTAGCCTCATAATGATTGGTGGAGAATATTCTCATGCAGTATTAAAAAAGGCTAAAAAAGGAGATTTTAGGGTACAAGATGATTTTGGTGGTACTGTAGAAGAATATCAGCCTAAGCAAATAGAAATTGACTTTGCAACTAAAGCCTTAGCTGCCTGCCCACATAAAACATTGTATGCTAGAGTGGATGTATTTTACGACAATAACAATCGACTCTCACTTGGCGAATTAGAATTAATTGAACCCGAATTATGGTTTAGAAACCATCCTGAAGCTGCCACAAAACTAGCCGATATAATAACTGATTATATTCATTCAAATAACATTACATAAATGTCTCAAAAAGCAAAATTAGTTTGGAATTTTAGTGGACCTGATGCCCAGAAAATTGCAGAACACCATTTAATTCACCTAAAGGAATTTAGTGTTTTAGAAAATATATTGTTTTTAGAAACTGGTACAGAAAAAGTTACCGATCTAGCCTACGATGCTTTCATTATTGTAGAACTAAAATGGGCAAATACACTCAGAACTAAACTAAAACCTAAGCAAGGTTATTTAGTTGAATAAATTACTTTTACACCATGAGAAATAAAATTATGCTTTTAGGCTCTGGCGAGCTCGGAAAAGAATTCGTGATTGCTTGTCAGCGATTAGGACAATATATAATTGCTGTAGATTCTTACGATAATGCTCCTGCCATACAGGTATCACAAGCTTCGGAAGTTATAAACATGCTAGATGGTGATGCCTTAGATGCGATTGTTGCAAAGCATCAACCAGACATTATTGTACCCGAAATAGAAGCTATACGCACCGAACGATTTTACGAGTACGAAAAGCAAGGAATAAAAATTGTTCCTAGTGCGAAAGCGGCAAATTACACTATGAATCGCAAAGCAATTCGCGATTTAGCAGCTAAAGAAGTGGGCGTAAAAACCGCTACTTATAGATATGCTACTTCTTACGAAGAATTAAAAGCTGGAGTGGCGATTTGTGGAATGCCTTGCGTAGTAAAACCATTAATGTCTAGTTCGGGTAAAGGACAGTCTGTTATAAAAAATGAAGCAGACATTCTGAAAGCGTGGGAATATGCTTTAGAAGGATCGCGAGGTGATGTAATGGAAGTTATTGTAGAGGAGTTTGTAAACTTCGATTATGAAATAACCTTACTTACGCTTACTCAAGACAATGGGGAAACATTATTCTGCCCTCCTATTGGACACCGACAAGAACGTGGCGATTACCAAGAAAGTTGGCAACCTATGCCTATGGTAGATGCACGATTATTAGAAGCTCAAAAAATGGCTACTGATGTAACTGCTGCTTTAGGAGGTTCTGGTATTTGGGGAGTAGAATTTTTTATTGGTTCCGAAGGCGTCTATTTTTCTGAACTCTCTCCAAGACCCCACGATACTGGAATGGTCACTTTAGGAAATACTCAGAATTTTTCTGAGTTTGAATTACATGCTAGAGCAGTATTAGGAATTCCTGTAGCTGAAATTACGCTAGAGAAAAATGGCGCTAGTGCCGTGGTATTAGCTAGTACAGAAAGCAATAAACAACCTGTATTTTCTGGTATTCATAAAGCTGCATCTTATAAAAATAGCGATTTTAAGTTGTTTGGAAAACCGACTACAAGGCCTTATAGAAGAATGGCTGTTGCACTTGCTTTTGGTCAGGAACCTGTTGAAGACTTAGTAAAAAAAGCGGTAGAAATTGCCGCACATATTACTGTAAACTAAAAAAGGAGCCAATTGGCTCCTTTTTTCTTACTTCTTTAGTTCTTGTTTAATCACAGAAATCATTTCCTCAAACTCTACTCTTTCGTAAAGTCGGGTTAAAAATGCGATATCTCCCTTTTTATCGATTACAATATTCCGGGTAACGCCCTGTTTAGGTCTTGCAAAAAGGTTAAACAAACTACCGTCTAAATCTAAAGCGATAGGATAAGTGACCCCTATTTTCTCAACAAAAGCTCTTGTAGTCGCTTCATCTTCTTTTAAGTCAATACCTATTAGGATAAAATCGTCCTCTTTAAATTCTTGCCATACTTCAGATTCTAAATGTGGCATTTCTTTACGGCACACACTACACCAAGAAGCGGTAAACTGTAAAAC
>Ga0308002_1000339_pt1 | contig 18335 bp, 33 predicted proteins | sample Neamet34_FD_203148 | JGI IMG/M metagenome (GOLD analysis project Ga0308002, IMG submission 203148) | Marine microbial communities from water near the shore, Antarctic Ocean - #34 | ecosystem: Environmental > Aquatic > Marine > Unclassified | place: Southern Ocean | collected 2014-06-06
TAACTATTATAACTAAAAACGGTGTAAAAGTCAAGCAGAAATCTTGATTTCTTTGATTTCTTTTTGGATTAGATCGAGAATTACAGGCGATGAAATACTTTCGTAATGATTCACTGCAAATTCTACTTTAGACATATTCGGATGGGCGCGTTGACTTTCTACAGTCACTACTCCATCATTTGCTCCATTGTGCCATGGAACCCCACCCTCAGTCGAGACTACTTGTGTCCATTTCAGATTATTAATTTCTATGTTTAATGAAGTCAGTACGGGCGCACTGTGAACTCCTACATCTCTGAATAATGTGTAGCGTGGTATAATATATCTAGCCCAATCTGCTGTCTTACTGCCACCAAATGGTGAACTGATTGAGATTGAACCCACGACTTGAGATCTTAATTTGGCATACAAATGAATTGCTATCAATCCACCCATACTATGAGAGATAAAGAACATATCTTTTTCGTCTTTGATTATATCATACAGAATATCCATTGTTTCATAGAATGGAGTATCAACATCATACTCAAGCATTATGAATCTTTTTGGATTAAGAATAGTTAGATAGTAATTCCAACATAATTTTGTTTGACCAGCACCATGAATAAAAACAATTACTGGTTGCTTCTCTACTTTAGTAACTTCTAATATGTCATGTTTTGATACTTTTGGTGCTTTGGTGAACATCCCTGTGATAAAGTTTAACACTCACTTGTCCTTTATTTTTGCTTTATGATTTTAACTTATCAATTGCCGCTTTGTTTTTATTGATTTGAGTATCTTGTATCGCATCTATGGCAGATTTCATTTTCGATGCTTTCTCTTCTGGCGTATCAATATGTAAATCTTTCTTAATGACTTTTTCTAATTTCAACACTGGAATTCTTTCATTGGGAACATATCGCCATGTATATCCTCTGTCACTGTATACTCCAAAGACCGTTTCTCTTGTACCTATTTTGACAATCATCGCTAATTCACCATCGAGAATTACTTCATCGCCTTCGTTGAACGCAGGATTCATCTTGAATTTAAGACCCTTTGCTAAACCAGTTGCGTAATCTTTTAACCAAATTGATACAATCAGAGATACAAGTACCGTAATCCACGGCATTGCTAAATCAGTCAAATTTAAACCTAATTGTTCCATAATATCTTCCCCCTACTCGTTATAGTAGTATTTATCTGGAAGGTATTATTTCTTTAGTATATAACAAATCTCATATTTGTCTACGACATTGGCTGCCTTGGTTGATTCTGTTGGCGGTAGGATACGTAGTTCATCTACTAATGTAAACTTCTCTTCAGCAATCTTTAACATATCTGCTCCCATATTCTTCTCTCTACATAATGCGCCCATTACAAATGAGAACACTCCACCTTCTTTGAGAACCTTATCACACTCTTTTACTGTCTGTCTCCAATACTCGTCTAACCAAGTATCGTAATCACTGTATAATGTCGTTGATTGATTCTCACCACCGTACAATTCTAAATCATAATATGGTGGACAGAAGAATATCTTATCGTAAGTTTCAGTTAGAACACTTGACATTTTCTCTGATGGAACACAGAATGTTTCTAGTTCATAGGGAACATCAAAGAAGATACCAGGATGAAGATGATTGTATAAGTCTTTTGTGACATCTAATACTTTTGACTGAACATCAACGATATGAATATCCGAGTAATTGTTATTAGTCACTGTCGCTAGAATTGGACTTGACCAACTAGCAGATGGAATTAATAATTTCTGTTTTGCTACATCAATATATTTGTCTGTTTCTTGGAGTAATGTTTTATAGATAGAAGGACTAAAAATAGATACCTGTCCTGTCACTGTTTTTGCTGTAACAATAAACGCAACATAATCTTTCTTATATGCTCCCTCGAATACTGACGGCATTGTAAAGAAACGATTCATCTTGCCAGTTTCAAGTGCTGTCTTATATGCGACCTTGAGATTCATTCCATCACTTTCAGTACAATTCAATACACTGTCTAAATGAATGTTCCGAATGACTCGTGTGTTGTTTGGAGAATGCTTGATTGATTTATCTTTGTATACACGGACAACTGATACACCTTTGATATCTTTGTAAGACAATCTTTTGTCAAAGTATTCAATCAATGGACCATCGTCATGAATAAAATCATAACAGTAATCGTAGAATGCTTCTTTAGTTTTTAGTGTAGTGACTCGTATATCATCTGATTCTAATTTATCCCAGAGATTACCAATTTGAGGAGTATTGTGAAAATCAGTTAACGATAAAGGAGTTGCTCCTTCTCTAATGATATCTACAAAGTCTGTGGCGTTAAATGTTTTCATAGTTTTATTATAACATCTTTTTGTTGTAAAGTCTAGTGTATTCCTAGCGATTTTCCAATTGTAGCGTCTAGTTCTTTTAGAGATACTAAGTCTTGTTTCTTTTCCATCACTGCTCTTTTTGGATTTAGATTAAACTTATCTTGAAACCAAAAGTTGATAGCATCAGATGTATCAACCAGATATCTAAATATCTTTCGTTTGCGTATCTTCATCTTTAACTTCCTCTAGTTTGGCTTCTTCTTTCGCTCGTGCGATTCTATTGGGTCTGACTATCTCAGTCCACCAACGACCTAACCACATCATCTTTAACGGATGATGTTCAGGATTTGGCAACTGGTCACCGAAGTAATCCATGAACTCTTGTAGTTCTTCATCGTTTTCAAACATTTTCATTGTAGTCTTTCCAATACTTTATCCAAAACTTTACTCGTTCGTTGTAACTTAATCGTTGACTTTCGTGTAACTTTGTATTGCGTATATAGTCTTTCATGAATCTATCACTATACATCTAGAACTCCGAAATCTAATTCAAGTTGTTCTAATGCGATCTTCCACTCTCTGTCTAATTTGATTTGTTTGAGTTCTGTTTCTTCAGGTGATTCTTCATCTACATCTGCCATGAGCATTTGTACCCACATGCTATTATACCATACTTCCATATGACCATCTGCACCAAGTTGGATATCGCCCTCTTTGTATACTAAGAATTCTTCCATCTTTTCGCATTTATTAATATGGTCGTCTATCACCAAATCAGTATATCTCTTCCCACACGCTCTACACTCGTATATATCTTCATCTTTATATATACTATGTCGAGGTACTCGATTAATATTATTAATAGGCATCATTAGAATAACTCCTTTTCAGTTAACACTGTAAATTCGTATGCGTTATCGTCACAATAGTCTTGTGCCGCTTTCCACTTTGCTTTGTTTACATTCCAAGTCTTTTGATAATGAGGTTTGATTTCAACAATAACTGTTCTGTCGTCATTAGTAGTAATCGTAAAGTCTGGATAATAGTTGTGCCACTTATCGTCTTTTGGTGATACATATGGAATGTGTAGTTCTTCAGAACTCCATGTAAGAATGTTAGGAGAGCGATCACAATACAACATGAATCGTCTTTCCCACATTGACCTGTATGTTATCTTATTAACATTACCAGTATACTTGCCTTTATTCTTAGGTACATAACGACCTCTAATAGCAGTATTCTTCATTTAACCATCCCTGTGTTGTTAGTCTGTTCTTATTAAGCAGACTTCAACATCATCATAATTATTCGGAATATCAATTTCACTCGCACCGAAGTTTTCTTCAACCCATTCTTTGTTGAATTTTGACCATTCGTTGCCAGTTTCTTTTACAAATATGTTTGCTAATTTTATTTCAGTTTCGATGTAATGTTGCATATGAACATCATCAACATACCAAGTATAATTTGGATAAGATATATCCCATCCACCTGCTCGTTTCCACCAGTCGAATGCTCTATCGCTATCTCGTTTTACTAATAGAATGTTGCTGTTTGGTATAGTCTTCTTCAACCAATCTAGGCCGTAAGCAAACTGGTGACACTTTATCATTTTAGTTTTGTCTGTGTACAGATTTGTAAAAGGACTGTCACAAGCATTCTCAAATCGTGATCTTCCAATGTATGAGTATTCAAGTCGATGGAAGTCGTGTCCTAATTCCATTTCTGGTCCAAAATATGAACCACTATGACCCGAAAATGAGCCATGTACATATGTTCTATCGGGTGTCTCGTCAGATGTATTGTAATCGAAATGCTCTGTTAATAACTGAGCAAGACCACTCCAACGTGAACCCGGTGCTCCTACTAGGAATGTATAGTTGTTAGATGGCATCTAAGGTGTTCTTCAACTCCTGGAATCCGCCTACATACGTGTCGTCTAACCAAATCTGTGGAACTGTTCTTGGTGAAATATTAATCTTCTCACACTTTTCCATCAGTTGGTCACGCAGTGTTGGTACTTTTTGCATGTTCAATTCTTCCCACTCTATGCCGCGAATCTTCATTAACGTCTTTGCTTGAACGCAGTAGGTACAATTATCTTTTGTGTATATTGTTGCTTTCATTTAATCTCCTTGAGTATGGGTTAGTTTTTGTCACGCAGATATTTATCTATTTGATTCAATTCTTAATCTACGAACGCTTTTTCTAAGACGTATTCTCCGGGCTCTTTCATCGTTCCTTCTTCTAGTCCTAATCCTTCAAAATATTCTTTTAGTTCCATGTTCATTTCCATCGAACCACAAATCATTACCCTGTCTTTATCTTTATCGAACGCTTCTAGTCCTAGGACTTTTTGTACATCGCCCGAATACATCGCATCAGTCACTCGTCCTTGATTTCTAAAATCTTCACGTGTCACTGTTGGATAATACTTAAATTTACCTTGGGTTATTTCTTTGTAAGTTTCATCTTCATTTAAGTTAGTAAGATAATCATCAAAGGCAAGTTCTTTTACCTCTCGTACACCATGAAGTAAAACTACATTATCGTAATTCTCATAGACTTCAAAGCCTCGCATAAGTGACAAGAATGGAGCAATGCCAGTGCCAGTTGCTAACATATACAATGTTCTGCCACTCTTTACATTCATAGTAATAAGTGTTCCCACTGGTTTGGAGTTAACTAGAATTTCATCACCAACTTTAATATGCTGAAGTTTACTTGTCAATGGACCGTCTTGAACTTTGATTGAATAGAACTCTAATGTTTCTTGGTGACTTGGCGAGGCGACTGAATAGGCTCTCATTATTGGCTTATTTCTTTGAAGTTTCTCAGAGAAATGGTCTAATCCAATCATTAAGAATTCGCCATCTTTGAATCGTAATCCTCTATCTCGTGTACATTTGATTCTAAATAATCTGTCTGTGAAGTGTTCTACTTCTAATACTGTTTCTTTATTGATTGCCATTATTTCTTGCTCTTGCCTACATCAGTGATGTGTTGTCTCAAAAGACTTGAACTGAATCGATGGTCTCTTTCGTTAAAGTAAATTTCTATTTCTCTCTTTTTACAAATATCCATACCAGTAAAGTCTTTATCGCGATATTCAATTCCAAGAATACGAACATCAATATGCATACCCGCCAGAATATCTTCCAAATCTTGTTCTGTATTATATGGAATAATTTCGTCAACAAACTTACACGCACGAAGTTGCAAGTATCGTTCTACGACTGATTGTGCTGGTTTTGATTTTGACTTTCTATCGATTGATGGATCTGTCTGTAAGCCAACAATAAGATGGTCACATTGTGTTTTTGATTCTTCTAACATTAATACATGACCAGCGTGTAATAAATCAAATGCTGATGCGGTGAATCCTATTTTCATATTTCTCCTGCTAATAACAAAAATATAGCAACATCACTTTCATTTCTAAAATGGATGTCGGCTAGATTTATATATTTACTGATGCGAATGCTGATATCTTTATAATAAAATCTATCCTGCATTAACTGTCTGAATTGTTTCTGGTTTTCCAGATCGTCAAGTGATACGCTTACCATATATGGAAGCGCAACACCCTTTGTAGTTTGTGAACTGACTATATTAAGCATTGTTTTCAAACACCCTATTGTGTGTATTGTTACAACGGATAAAAGTTGTACATTTAGACAACTTCTTTAGTTTGTTGGCACCAACGTATGTACAGGCACTCCGAATGCCTCCAAGACAATCCCGAATAGTAGTGTCAACAGAGCCACGGTAAGGAACACTAATTTCTCTACCCTCACTTGATCTATATTCCTTAAGTCCCCCAAAATGTTTTGTATTCGCTTCTTCACTGCTCATTCCATAAAATTTAATAAATTGTTTTTCTTCTATCTTTTTTACTCGGTTAGAGAGATGACCGCCAAGTTCGTACACAAGTTCATTAGTTTCATAAAATTTGGTGATAATATCACCGCCGCCTTCATCGTGTCCTGCCAACATACCACCTAACATAACGAAGTCCGCCCCACCAGCAAATGCTTTAACAACATCTCCTGGACAAGTACAACCACCGTCTGCTATAATATGCCCGCCCAATCCGTGGGCAGCGTCCGCACATTCAATCACTGCTGATAATTGTGGGTATCCTACTCCAGTTTGTATACGTGTCGTACATACACTACCAGGGCCGATTCCCACTTTAACAATGTCAGCACCATTCAGAATCAATTCTTGAGTCTGATCTGCTGTTACTACGTTACCTGCTATAATAACTATTTCTGGAAAAGTATCACGTACTTTTCTTACATGTTGGGCAAAGTGTTCTGTATATCCATTTGCGATATCCATACACACATACTTCAGTCTTCCTTGAGCCACAGTTGCGTAAACTTTCGTTAACTTATCAAAATCTCCAGCACTAGTACCAATACTCATTGCTGTATATTCTGACCGCTCGTGGACAAATGGCTTGCCGAAGTAATCAATATCAAAGTACTCAACGAGTTCTTCCACACTGTACGTCTTAACAAGACATGTAAACAGACGGCGTTCAGCAAGTTTGTTTGCCATTTCAAACGTGCCAACACCATCCATGTTTGCTGCCATAATAGGAATACCGTGATAATTAGAGGTCTTAATATTGTCGGGAAACGGTGCTTCATAGTTTCTAAACAAGTATTTGGTTTCCAAGTCTACATCTTTCCGTGAACCCAAAGTACTCCGTTTCGGTCTAATAAGTACATCACTGTAATCTAACTTGACTTCATCCTCTATTCTCATAGAAATTCCTTTTATGTTATGATACTAACTATAAGTTAATTATTTTCTTAATCTCTACGACTGCCTTTTCATCAATCTCTGATGATTTGTACAATGCGTATTGCTTAGTACCATAATTGTAAATACCAACTTCGGTAATATAACCGCGGTCAGTAATCGAAAGCATACCATATAGACCACCTCGGCCTCGCATACTCTTAACCAACTTCACAGCCTCATCCATAAATGAATTAAAAGGCTTACTCTTCCGACGAGTGTCGGTGTTTACGTTCGTTGTCATTGTAATGTTTCCTTTTGACAAGATTGTTAAACTACATTTAGTTCTCGCACGTTTCGGTGTACAGCATTAAAACTTTACTACTAATCCCACTGGTAAAAAATGTGTAAACCAATGCGACCAATTCTGTTCATACCACGGTCATTAATCCAATTCGGAGTAACATAAGTAGCATGGTAGTGCGTAGCACCACTTGTTATTCCTCGACTAGTATTCGAGTATAATATATTTATTGCGGCAATTTTTGCCTTTTCCCAATTATCACTTTTAACGGGAACAACATCATCCTTGCCGTCACAGTACCATGAAAATTGGCATTTGTTCCTCTTTGGATGATATACTCGTTCTTCTTCAGTTAAATCAGGATACTGCTTGGTTTTCCAACTCTCTTTCATAACAGATTGATAGACTACCTCACAAATCGAGTTAGGATACCTAGAGTCTGCTACTCTATTTAACGTTACGTCAGCAACGGCATACATCCCTTCCATCGTATCTATTCCTGCTTCAAAGAAGATGTTCTGTGCTAAACAAAATTCTTCATCAAGTCCTATGACTTCTATCTCTGGCATTATTTGGGATATTTCGCCATTAGGCATAATTATCCACTTCTCTCGTGGTGTTAATGTATTTGCCATAGCATACACAGTAAAAAACACCACACTCACAGTAATAATACTTCTAATAAGTAGTCTCAAATCTCTATTCCTCTCAATGAATATACTACCATTATAGCATGTATTCAGATTTTGTCAAGTTTTTTCTTGTTGTATTTTTACTACTTTTATGATTAATTGACTACTATATTTATGACTTCGTATTCTGAGAAGTTATTTCCTGCTTGAATTTCTACTTCATCTCCAACTTCACGCCCAATCAATTCAGCGCCAAGTGGTGATTTAAAACTAATGATTCCATTCTCTGGGTCTGAATCAGACACGCCAAGAATAGTATATGTTGATTCTTTCTCTGTTTCAATGTTCATGATGGTCACTGTAGTTCCCATTTCAACAAATTCGTAGACACCAGGACGCATAGGCTTAATAAGAATGATATCAACTAGTTTTTCTTCATGACGATTAATATCCATGTCGAGGCGTTGCATATCTTCTAATGCCATATGTAGTTCTTCGTTTTCTTCTAACCCACCCTGCATTCTCGCCGCTCCTATCTGCTCAGAAATCAAAGGCTTCTTTGCTTGTAGTTCGGTGATCTGTGCTATGATTTTATCACGTGACGTTGCTGTCATGAAATTACCATCGGTCATCTTGGTTCCCTTTTTCATTGTATCAGCGTATTTATCAGATTTGTCAATATTAAAGCCAGTTGTGATGTTATTCATATTTTATATCCTATAGTTGATAAAATCATTGTAATGGCTGCGCCACTACTCTTTTTAAACTTCAGTATGTATTATACACCATTTGACCCGATATGTCAAGTTTATTTGCATAACCCAGAAATGATTTGATAATTGTCCCAGGCTTGTTTTACCGCTGGAGTGGATAAATCTGGCGATACAATAACCTCGCACCACAATGAGAAATTCTTATTTTTATTATTAGCGGCAGTAGAAGACCAGAAGGGCAACCAGCCAGGCGAGATTTCACCATTAGATGTTGGTACTAATTTGCCAGCAAAATGAAGTGTGTCTACCGCATCGTATACTTCATCTTTGCCAAACTGATTCAGCCACGAATCAGAACCCACTATTCGATCCAAATCATCCGGTTGATTGTTCCAAGTGAAATGGTAGTCAACGAGTATGAATGCTACATCATCAGTTTCAACATCGCCAAGTAATATATCACACACACATGGACCAAGCGCAAAACCAATTTTCATATTACTATACGCCTAGTTGCTTATACACTTTTTGAATACACAAACTTTGCACGATAGCATCTGCTAGAGCATTATGAGCCGCAAAGTCTATATCTTTTCGTGGGTCTCTAGATACTAAACCAAACAATGTTCTGCTGTCTCTAATATTCCAGAACGACCAGTTGTGATGTAAGTCTACAGTCTTATATAGATTTTCTAGGATAGTAATATCAAATACTGGACCTTGACACCAAATCTTATCAACACCAACTAACCACTTGTTCAGTGCTTTTAATGTATCATTCACTGACATACGACCTTCTGGGTCTAATGCTTCCGCTTGAACATCAGCATCTTGTTTGCCCCACCAAATTAACGTATCTTCGTCAACTGCTCGACCAAGATCTATTTGTTCATCAGCGTCAATTCGACAGTAGAACTCACTATGTAGTCCGTCTGTTTGGTACGGGTCAAATTTAATACCACCAATAGTCAACACTACCGAATCTGGGCTGGTTGCTAATGTTTCAATATCAATCGTAGCGTGTGTCGTCATTGGGTACTTCTCTCAGTTTGTTATTCGTATCAATCACTTGTTTCAGTATTTCACTGCCTGTAAAATCTAAGAACGCCTCAGTGTCTTTAGGAAAACAATGTCCACCAAAGCCAAGTCCACCATCATCATTTGGTGCTGACATATGTGATGGTCCAATGTTCTCAAATTTACTAAGAATATTCACTAATTCAGAATGATTGTATTTGTTACCTACATTATACATCAATTCGTGGAAGAATGCAACCTTTGTTGCTAATAAACAATTATGAGTATATTTTACCATACTCGCTGTGATTCTATCAGTTTCGATAAATTCAGTATCTAGATACGAAAATATTCTTTTCCATAGGATACAACCCAATTCTGTGCCACCAAGAATGAAATGTTTTTGCGCAATGAAATCTTCTTGTGCTGTCTTAGCCCTAAGAAACTCTGGATTGTATGTTACATTTTCACCATAAGTTCCTAGCATATCTGGTGGTACAGTGCATTTAAGTAGCACAGGAATATTGCCCAATTCATCTAATACTTCTCTAATAGCACTATCATCACAGCGACCGTCCACAGTAGGGGTAGGAACCGCCACCACTGCGGCACAAGCGTCATCCAAGAAATGTGCTATCTTGTTATCATTTAACACAGGGTCAATACGAATTACTGCCCGTCCAGAACTTTCTAAGGATAACGCAACAGTCTCTCCTACAAAGCCACATCCTACAACCAGTATCGGTCGCACTTGTGAATTTCGTATCGTCATTTACTTTCTCCTTTCAATATGTTCCACATCTTATCTGTCTCGTGGGCTTCAATGAAATCTTGTTCGCCATGATATGTACTACATTCACTTAATCGCTTCTCAACATACCAAAGAATCTCGTATAAGTCTTGCTTACAACTAAATGTGACGAACCCATCCATGTGGCGGTCACCTTCTGCGTATTTTATTTTATCAATCTCGTCTTTGATTGTTTTCTTTGACCAGTCTATAATCATTCGTATCTAGTTCCATCAAATACACATACAAAATGTAGACTCTCATCCGTATCATTGACCACCTGATGATGTACTCCATCTTCAATTAGTACGATAGCACCTGGTCCAACTTTGCGAGGCACATTATCCAAGTACATCATACCTGTTCCACTGACAAAGAAGTATACCTCTTCTTGTCCTTTATGAGAATGTCCATTTGTCTTTTGATGTGGGTTAAGTTCAGTCGAACTAAGCACCAAATTGTTTAATGCCGTATTATCTTTGAGTAGATAGGTTTCATTATCTTTGACGATTGCTCCGCCTATATCCATCATATTAAACAACATGAGAATTCACACTCGTAATATTGTTAATACGGAAACTGCGCCATCCCTTAGCATCAATGTCCCATACGACCATTAGGTTTTCATTAACTTTTTTCTCTTCGTGAAGATACGCATCCTTTACTTCATTGGGTGCTTCTACTTCAACAGTAGACTTTGGAACAATAGTTTCAAGCAAGGTGCAATTCATAACTCGCACATCACCATTCACTTTTGTAAACGTAACTTCTACGACTTCACTAACTAGTTTTTCTTTTAGTTCTACTCGTTCTATTACGTTTGGTTTTGTGATCACTTCTAATGTCATTTCGTGTCTCCCTATATCCTTCGTTATCTTCAACTAGATTGCTCCACTTTGCCAGTTTGGCAAGCTTCACTTCAATTCTTTCTTCTATTTCTTCAAAATCGACAAGACCATATTCTAGTAGTAATCCTACCATACACATTACATCACCGACTTCTTCAGTTAACTTTTCGTTCTTCTCAAACTTACCCGATCTTAATGCTTTCGCACACACTTGAATTAGTTCACCACATTCTTCCATGGTGATAACCATTAACTCTTCATCTGTATCCTCTATCACATTCTTATTCAATTGTAAACCCATCGTTAATCGCATAGTACCAAAAGTTACTGTTCGCATACATTATTGATGGTGATACTGAACATGCTACATCTAAAGTATTATTTTTAGATTTTAACACATAATCTAGTACACCCAATAATGAATTCTTCTCGCCAACTTTAATACAATATAGCGAATGGTCGTTCTCGTTCTCAAAGTAATAACGAATATTGTTTTCCTTGTTACCAAGCACATTTACTTTTTTTACAAATTTAAGAGTACGAGTTTCGTATGAAGACCTTTTCTTGCCCCATGGTCCGTATCTCAACTCTGTCATTGGTAACGATATATATTTATCCATAAAACCATCTAGGATTTCGTCAACATCATACGTTGTCTCTAACCGCACAATCACTCCTAGTGAATCAAAATCAAATGATTCTACTGGCGAATTAATGAATGCTGCCAATTTGTTTTCGTATTCTGAAAACGGTTCATCGCCCATTAAGGCACGGTGAGATAACTTTAGTTTATAGTAATCCAATATCTCTGCGGCTTTAGCATAATTCTCTTTAGTAGGAGTCATCGGCACATCCGCAAGATGATCTTCTGCCATTACGATATCGTAATCATCTGATGAATATAACTGACTCATACTCCGAAGAATACCACACCAGAACATGAATTGCGAACCATCATGCTCTCTCGGTGAGGTAAGATTGATAGAATTCCAATACAATACCAGTGCTAGAACATCAGCGTCTATCGTTGTAGTTGTGGAATCTGGTTCAGATTCAACCTTCACAGCAAATTCGTCAAAGGCTGTTCTCTGCCATGACGGAGTTGTACCATAGTCCGTGTCTCCGAATGTTACATGCGGATTCTTATGATCATAATCTTCTAGTAGGTCATTTAGCGATGTTAATACATCAGCGTCTAGCGTATCATCACCCATTTACAAATTCTCCATCTTTCACTTTACATACTTGATATTTCATCACATCAAAATCACCACCCCTACGAATGTATTGGCGACCACCATCAATGTAACCTTCATCTATACTAGCCATATCGTGATGGCTTTGACTGTATATCCATTCTTCTTTAGCACCAGAAATCATACCAAAGTCATATTTCTCAACTGAGTCTGCTTTACAAATCATTGATTTACCACCACGAGTAAATAATCCAAAGTAGTAGTTGCCGAAAACTGGATGAGCATCCTCGCGATAATAGATATCAACTGGCCGATCACTCTCGTCTAAATCTGTCGTACATACATAATGAATAGGTACTCCGTCTTTCTTCGTATAGTGTGCAGTCATTTTCTCCACATCAAACTGTGGGTCGTGTAGTATGTTCATATTATCCTCTAGTTAATTTCTTTAACATCAAATACTATTATACTTCATTTCTTCTAAGAAGTCAAGTTTTCTCTCAATGATAAATACATAAAGAATAAACATACAACTTAATTCGAGTGAGAAAAATGCCTAACAAACCAGTAAGTGATATAAGCGAAACATTCTGTCCTTTACCGTTCAACCATATATACATTAAACCAAATAACACGGCTAGTATTTGCTGTGGGTTTGATGCTTCTCATGTACCATTACGAGATATCAGCACGTATCCTGCACTAAAAGACCATTTAGAAACAGACTTACTAAAAGACATTCAACAAAAGATGTTGAAAGGTGATAAAGTTCCAGGATGTGATACTTGTTATCATGCAGAAGAACATGGTTACAAGAGTATGCGTCAAAAAGAGATTGAAGATTGGATGCCTAGAGTAGACCAACAAAACTCGCCATTCACCCAAGTTGCTACTGAAGATAAAAAACTCCAATTCATAGAAATAACATTTGGTAACTATTGTAACCTGGCGTGTAGGACATGTGGTTCTGACCTAAGTCATAGTTGGGTAGAAGACACTATAAAATTAGAACAGTCTGGTAAAGTCGGCTTCACTCATAAAGCAAAAGAAAGAATAGACATCAAACGAGATTGGTCTGATGCTGACTTTGAAGGAATAGAACGCATAAAAATAACTGGTGGCGAACCTATGCTACATCCAGATTTTTATAAATTCTTAGAGAACATGGACGAAGATAAAATTGAATGCTTTATTTTCACAAATGCAAGTTTTGTTCCTAAGAAGAAACTACTGAATGCTTTATTAAAATTCAAAAAAATACAAATATTTTTAAGCGTAGACGCGATTGGAGATGCTCAAGAATACATCAGACATAACAGTACGTGGAAAACTACTGATGATAGTGCGAGAACATGGCTACAGTGGATGAAAGACAATTCGGACAAGACAGCAGTATCGTGGGGACCAACTTGGTCTATTCTTAATGCTCCTTATTTTAGAGAAATATGCCAGTGGTGGTTGACCCTTAAAAATGAAATACTACAAACTGATAGATTGTGTAACCAGTCTGGTCAAGTAGAATCTAATTTTCTATTTTATCCAACATATTATCAGATGGCATTATCACCTGATAGTGATACTTATGTTGCTGATGCTGTTACATATCTTGATGAACTAGAACGTAGTGAATTGTATGGGAAGAGAAATATAATTAACATGGTAAAGGGATACATACAATGTTATGAGAATTCTGCTGATATGACATCAGAATTTAGAAAGAAGTATCTAGATAAATTAGTAGACATTACAAATACGTTAGATGGATATCGTAGCCAAAGTATAGAACAAAGTCTGCCGATTGTGTATAACTCTTTAAAAAGTTACTTCGATGATGCTATCAATTGATGAAATTTCTACTCTTGTAGCAGAGAGTAAGAATAACCAAACACTAAGTATCGGTGAGTTATCTGTCCTATTAGAACGAAATAAACATAAGTTTATATTCTACAGTTATTATGGAGGAATGGGTGGCGAATTCATTCTGAAATATCTAAGTGATAATGTACCCACTATAATCAATCAAAGAGACTCCAAACTAATGGAAGACTTTTATATGATGGGATGGGAAACAGATTTGAGTACGGGGAACAAACACTACTTCGCTGATACTATTTTTTGTCATTATTTCTTAGTTTCGGGTATGAAAGCAGAAGCAGAAGACTACACAAGTGCATCAAACTTCGATGAACTTGCAGAAAGAATTCTTACAGGATTAAAATCTGACTGTTTTGGATATCCAGAACACGATTTCAACACACTTCTAGAACTAGACAAACATGAAGATAAGAGATATTTGATTAAACTCCATAATCTCTATGACGAAGTAAAGTTATTTAAAGATGCAAAAGTTATAAACACTGTTCCATCAGAATGGAAAACACATTGCCAGGTGCTATGTCGTGTAAAAAATGAAACACACTATGTGTATACCAGAGATGATAAGATACGAAGAATAGAGATGCTATCATTTTTATCTGAACAAAATGATCCATTCTTAGAACACCATGAATATAATTGGAATAGCACGAAGTCATCTTTAGAAACAATCAATAGGTATCTCTCTGATATAATTGAAAATGATGATGTTCCTCTATACAATAATACAATTTACATGGCGCTCCAGCCAAGTAATTATAAATTAGATATGAAGACAACATCCGCTGAAGAAATCAATAATACAGCGACACTACGAAGATTGTATTTTTCTAAATTCACTGATAATTCATCTACTGAAAATACTACGTCTAGTACCGATACATCTGTGTATACCTTTAATGATATTGCAGGTGGCGAGTGGATATCACAAGAGTTTGATTTAGATGCTGAGAAATTTAGAAAGACATTTGATGATTGGTTTGATAAAAATATAGAATTATTAAATAAGTTTGGAGTAGATGAACACTATATTCCCAAGAATTCCTATACTCCAAGAAGTAAAAGGACTATACGTAAGCCGATTGGATTAGTGACCAGATATAATAATGGAAGTAATACTCGTGCCTAGTAAGAAGCCTTCATCTTAACTAGATCTTCTACTAATACAGGATCAATCTTTGTAAGCCATCTATGAAATGCTTGTATTTCTTTAGCGTTTGCCTTAGGCGCCGGACGTGCCCATTTGAAATCAAATGCAATTAGTTGACCATCGTTGACAGTCATGTTAGACAATGCACCATTAAGTTTGTTTACTCCCACTTCAGTAAAGAATGTATACATTTCTATCATCTGCTCAGAGAAATTTGGGACGGGAATACCATCGGGGGAATGAAGATAATCTAGTAGATTGGGACCATAATATTTTTGAATTATAGTTCGTGTGTCTGTATCAATATATACTAACTCAGGTAAAAACTTACTATCACATAACATAGGATGAGTCAACCAGAATACTTCGTTCTTGAATAATATTTCAGACTTATTTGTTAATCTAGAAGTACCAGTGCCACAATGGTCACCATCAAATACTCTGCGAACTAATCCAGCATCTTCATCTATCCAAACGGATACAAGAGTTCCTACTCCCTTATGGGTCGTTTCGTATTTTATCCAATTGTTCATAACAGTACAACTCTTTAATATGGTTCTTCTTTGGACTGATGTTTTCTTATCTTTTTATTCAATGCACGTTTGATTAACTTTCCTGTACCTGTTTTCCAATTGTGAGTCTTATGCCAGGTTTTAGATGTCCAGTCTCTTACGTGATTTTTAAAGTTATTTCCCATTCTATATATCTCCTTTGGTTGAATGTATATGAATTCGTGTCTTACAAATTAGGTGGTAGTCTTTGCGGAACTACCAAACCGACATTCTTGCGAATGAATTATATACCAAAATTGCGTATATTAGGGTTAATCTTTTGCAAATAGTTTATACAAAATACCCGCCGAGATTAGTCCAACTAATCCAGCAGAGCCAAGTTGCCCAACTATTCCAATTACAGTACCGATAACGTCACCGCCTAAGAAAGGAACTGATCCACCAAATACTACTTGTAGCACTATGGCAAGACCAATTAGTGAAACACCAGCCTCTGTTGCGCCGGAAACCCAGCGTAAGATTTTATCTAACATATTTTCTCCTGTTATATTATAAGTAGTTTTACATCAGTGCGGATGCATACAGTCATTTTAAGACCATACGATGGACTTCACCGCTTAATCAAGTAAAATCTTGTTCAGTTTGTCGTTCTCTTCCATAAACAATGGAAAGAAAAAATTAGATAACAATCCAATTGTGAACGCAAATAGCATTAAACTTTGTAATACATATTCCATAATAACTCCTTAAATTTAACTTTACCTAATATACTATAATAACACAAAAGTAAATGAATGTCAAGTTTTTGACAGTTTATTGACTTATATTGACATGTGCCCGATGTAACCATCAAGCAATTTCTGAATATTGGCTGCGCCAACAGGATTAGCAGAGTGAACGTTGAACTCAAAATTAGCAGGCCAATCAGTCACACCATCTAGGTGTTCATTAACCATCCACTTTGCCAAGTCAAATCCAGTAGGAACATCTTCACCCAAGTCATGGTCAAACGAGATATAAGTTGGCATACCAAATTCAACAATCATATTGACTGCTTCCTGATATGAACGCACAATTGCCCACTCTTTTGTGGTGTGAGGGTTACGCAAATCATCTAGATACATATTGTATTGCGCCATTACTTTCTCCTATAACACGTATTTCGTGTCTTTTGTTCCTGCTGTTATTAATTTCCAAGTGTCTTCACTTGCTGAACCTGTAATTTGTAGAACTGGTCGTCTTGACCATGAACCGTTCCAAGTAAGATGTGGCAATGTTGACCACTCCCACGCAATGGCTGTACCTGCTTTCCATTGTGTATATACTATTGTACCAAACTGAAGTATCTGTCCTGGTTCCCAGTCTTCAAGCATAATCAAAAATCTAACTACATCTGAATCTTGATACATGAAATCTGGATTACCAATGATTCGTTCTTTACGAGGATTTCCAGGTAGATTATCAACATGCCACATCAACTGTTGATTAGGGTTTTGGTCGTGAAATTTCTGAACTAACTGCTTTGTTTTGTCAAACTTTAGAAAATCTATAATCTCTTCAAACACTGGCATCTTGCCAACATTTTGATCTATATGCATCTTACTAAATATTGGTGCACCTGGAGTACCGTATGGGTTCTCTGAATCTTCGGTGGCGTGATTCTCTGAGGGTTTGTTTGCTGCCGATTCGTATGACTGTTTGTTGTATTCTTTAACAGTCAATCCTATATCTCTAGCAGTGTCTATATCTTTAGTCCAATCACCAACGAACTGGCCAACTATTTTTACATAGTCACCTTCTTCATCAGTTTTCCATTTATCAAAATGCCAAGGCTGGCTGAATGGACTTTTAGTTGTTGTATCTGTCATCAATGTATTTATACGACAGATTTTGAAAGTGGTGCCCCCGGCAGGATTCGAACCTGCAACATTCCACTTAGAAGGCGGATGCACTATCCAGTTGTACTACGGAGGCGAAATTTGTATTGCTTAATCAATTTATGTTACTATTGTATCACGGTTTCTTCTGGCTGTCAAGCGTTTATTTAACCATATTTCAATATTAACCACATCTTCTGTTCATCACTTATGTCTATTTGTTGTAACCATTCTTTAAACGGCCGCTCACAACTCCTATCAAACCACCTAATATTACCATCAGGATTAATCACTGCTGGACCATTGTCTCTATGAACATACCCAGCATCATTGTACCAAACCTTTAATCCATTATCGT
>Ga0308002_1000340_pt1 | contig 18304 bp, 25 predicted proteins | sample Neamet34_FD_203148 | JGI IMG/M metagenome (GOLD analysis project Ga0308002, IMG submission 203148) | Marine microbial communities from water near the shore, Antarctic Ocean - #34 | ecosystem: Environmental > Aquatic > Marine > Unclassified | place: Southern Ocean | collected 2014-06-06
ATCACGAATTGCAGGATAACGCAGAGTTCTTTAAAACAGATTATGAAGCACTTACATTACTAAACACTTACTTGGATAATCCCGACCATAGAGACGACCAGTCTAAAATTGCACAACAATCTCTTAGAGACAATCTTCTATACAAAAACGAAATGACAAAGATGGTGGATAACATTAATACCATTGTAGACGGAACACATAAGATGGGTCAGTCTGAAAAATTAGAAGAGTTAATTAATATCATAAAAGAACATGGGTCTATTACAAAGATAGAACTGTTCTCTAAAATGGGATGGGGACGAGGAATCAAATGGACTCCTTACAGACGTGCATTGCTATCTCATCCAAACATCTATGACACTATGAGTGTTGAACCAACATACAATTGGAAAGAATGAGAATATACATCCCAACATACAAAAGAGTTGACTCACAAATTACTTTTGAGAACCTTCCTTCCGATATACAAAAAAATGTTATCATGGTAGTTCAAGACCAAGAGAGAAAACACTATACATATGATTGTGAGTACCTTGTTGTAGGAAACGAAATTGGTATAGCAAAGACAAGAGAGTTGATATATCATCACGCTGGAACAAATCACTTTGGTATGATGGATGATGATTTAAGATTCTATAGAAGAAATTCAAAGTACTATGGTGAAGAACCAAATATGGATACTTCAAAAAGACTAATGACACTTGAAGATTGGAATGACTGGTTCAATAGAGTTGAGACTTGGTTTAAAGAAGACAACATAATGCACATTGGACATAGAGATTTATCTCTACCACCTTACGGTGAGAACCACTATTTCAATAAACTATTCATTGCTACTCATTGGATTGATGGCAGTAAACTAAATAAGTTTGTAGATGAAGTGGATTGGAACTTAGCACAAGTTGGAGAAGATAATGTCCTAGCAATTGAATGTGCAATGAGAGGTCATAAGAACATAACTTCAGATGAGGTTTGTATGGATAGGTGGTCAACTGCTTTTGCAGAAGGTGGATGTGCAGAGTTTAGAACTGCAGAAGTAAATGAAATAGAACATATGAAGATATGCAAAAAGTATCCATTCTTAACATTGACTAACAAATTCGATGAATGGAAAAACATAGGTAGAATAAGAAGATTCAAATGTGATATTAAATCTGCATATGAGTCATACAATTCATCTTCTTTGGAGAACTTTTTTTAATGACAATAATATTTGATTCGGGAATATACAGGGTTGTAGAGAATCCTGATATGAAGGATGCAGCCATAGAACTAAAAGAACATTCTAAATGGAATGGTTTGGTTTATCAATATGGTAAAGTCCAAATGGAAGACGGTAAACCCAATTTAAACTTCCAAAGAACAATAAGAAGAGTCCCTCACGACATGGAACCAACAGAACTTAACCTTGAGGAACTCCTAAATAATGATGAATTAAACACACTCATGGGTGAGATTTTAGTAGAACTTATCCAACAACAAGCAGACAGGGAACAAAATGAACAAAGAGATACTAAAAGAACAGATTAAACGCCACGAAGGTGAAGTACTAGAAGTCTATGCAGATTCACTAGGATATTTGACACTAGGTGTTGGACATCTCATTAAAGAAGGTGATGCAGAACATGGTCAATCAGCAGGAACACCAGTAAGTCAAGAAGTGTGTGATGCATATTATGAAGACGACTTTGACAAACACGTTGATGAATGCATTCATGTATTTGAATCAAAAGGTGGAGAAGACTTTTACAGTCTTCCCGAAGACATACAACACGTTTTAGTCAACATGACATTCAACTTAGGTGGTGGTCGTTTTGGTAAATTTAATAATATGTGGAAAGGAGTAATCTCAGAAGACTGGAATAAAGTTGCAGTTGAGATGGAAGATTCGAAATGGTTTAGACAAGTTGGTAGACGAAGTGTAGAACTACAAGACTTGGTTAAAGCCTGTGCTTAAAACCTCAAACATTAAAGCACTAAAACTTTTAGGTGGAGAAGTCATTATGGGAATAGTGACTGAATCTAAACTAAATGGGAGTGTTCATATATCTGAAGCACAACAATTAATTTCAGGTGTAGAAGATGGACGAATGGAAGTTAACCTTGCACCATGGTTACCATATGCAAGAGAATACGATTTTAACATACCGAAGGGTCAGATAGTTACTATATTTTCAGTAAGACCTAACTTGGAGACGAACTACAAAATCGCAACAGGGAATAAATAATGGCAGATATATTAGGTGCATTAGTAAAGAAATACGAAGGTGATATCGCAGTACACACTGCAAACATCTCAGTTTATCAATCAAACCCAGCAGGTATCGGAGAACATCCCGATGTCGTAGCTGCAGTTGATGAACTCGTTGGACAACTTGCAGATGCACAAGACAAACTCAAATCAGTAAAAGAATTACAACATCCAGTTAGAAAAACACTTGTAGAATAGTCCACTTTCTGTTATAATAACAGTATGGATTTTTATACTAATGTATGTCGTACTCGTGACAAAATACTCGTAAAGGGTTATCAAAATGGAAAACAGGTAAAACTATCTGTTGCATATCGTCCCAATCATTATGTCCTTTCCAAAAAAGGTGACACTGCATACAGGTCACTAGATGGACGACCACTAGAACAAGTCAATCTTGACACCATGGGTGGTGCAAGAAAATTCAGAGAACAATATCAAGGAACTCAAGGTTTTGAGATTCATGGATATGACAAATACATTTACACTTACATCGCTGATAAATTTCAGGGTAATGTAAAATGGGATTACAAAACAACTAAAATAGCAACACTTGATATCGAGTGTGAGTCAGAAAACGGATTCCCCGAACCTACTCTTGCAGAAGAAAAAGTAAACGCAATCACAATCAAACCATTCAGATTCATGGCACATACTTTTGGTATCGGCCCGTGGGATGCACCTGCGAATGTGACTTATCATGAATGTGTTGACGAAGCACAACTCTTAACAGAGTTCATAAAATACTGGAGAAAGGAATCTTTCGATATCGTTACTGGTTGGAATGTTGATGCATTCGATATGACCTATCTTTGTAATCGAGTCGATAAACTATTCGGTGAAGGACATCATAAGAAGTTTTCTCCATGGAATATGTCCGATGTCAGAGATTACACAAACAACTATGGTCAGAAGGTTATGGTGTTTAATCTATACGGGGTTAACATCGTTGACTATATGGCACTTTACAAAACTAGAACATTCGTCAATCAAGAATCCTATTCACTCAATCACATTTCACACATTGAGTTGGGTAAAGCAAAGATTGATTATTCAGAATACGGTTCCCTGCATACACTTTACCAACAGAACTATCCATTGTTCTTGGAATACAATGTTAAGGATGTAACACTTGTAGAAGACCTCGAAGATAAACTCGGTCTACTGGAATTGACCATGACCATGGCATACGATGCCAAGTGTAATTACTTGGATACATTTGGTATGGTTAAGTATTGGGAAACAATCATATACAACTTCCTCAAAGAACAGAACATCCAAACACCACCTCAGAAATTAGATAGAAGTAAAACGCATTCTATTGTCGGTGCATATGTTAAAGACCCTATTGTGGGTAAACATGATTGGGTTATGTCATTTGACTTGAACTCATTGTATCCTCATATCATTATGCAGTATAATATTTCCCCCGAAAAGATGATTAAGGGTGATATCAAAACTCTCAATATTGATAAGTTACTGAACAACGAACATGACCTATCCGACCTAAAGAAAACTAATAGAACTGTCGCCGCCAATGGAGTCCAGTTCAAAAGAGACAAACAAGGATTCCTTCCCGAACTTATGGAAAAGTTTTACACTGAACGTAAAGAGTGGAAGGGTAAGATGATTGAGTATCAGATTGAGAAAGAATCCTGCAATGATAAGAAACGTCTGAATGAACTTGATGGACTAATCAAACGTGCATATAACAATCAACAGGTTAGAAAGATTGCACTTAACTCTGCTTATGGTGCTCTCGCAAACCAATACTTTGCATTCTTCGACCCTAACCTTGCAGAAGCAATTACTATGTCGGGTCAGTTGATTATTAAAACAGCAGAAAACACCATCAATGATTATATGAACAAGGTTCTTAATACTGATGATGAAGACTATGTGATTGCAATGGATACCGATTCGATTTATGTGTCTTTTGATAAAATGGTACAGAAGGTATTTCCAAAAGGTACACCCAAAAATAAGATTGTAGATTTCCTTGATACCGTTGGTCAAGATAAGATTCTAGATGTGTTAACAGGGGGTTATGACGACCTTGCAGAATACACTAACGCTTTCCAACAGAAGATGGTTATGGGTCGGGAGATTATTGCAGACCGTGGAATATGGACTGCGAAAAAAAGGTACATACTCAATGTAATGGATAACGAAGGGGTAAGACTCAGAGAACCTAAACTTAAGATGATGGGTATTGAGACTGCAAAGTCATCAACTCCTGAATGGGTTCGTGAACAATTAACCCAAGTGTTAAAGGTTGTCATGAACGGAACCGAACAAGAGGTTTGGGATTTCGTAGAGAACGCACGGAAAGATTTTAGACGTTTACCAGTAGAGTCAATGTCATCACCAAGAGGTTGCAACAACCTTGCACAATATTCTGATGCAACTACAATCTATGGTAAAGGTACACCGATTGCAGTTCGTGGTGCATTATTATATAATCACCTTCTTAAGAAAAAGAATGTCCACAAAAGATATGAAGTGGTTAAGAATAGTGATAAGATAAAGTTCACATACCTTACACTTCCCAATCCAATCAACGAGAATGTGATATCATTTATCAATGTTCTTCCTAGAGAATTCGACCTAAACAGTTATGTGGACTATGATATGCAATTCAATAAGTCATTCATCGAACCACTTAAGAATATTATAACACTTATAGGTTGGAACGTAGAACCAGTTGCATCACTAGAGGATTTCTTCGGGTGAAAACTCTTTGGGGTGACGACATCGCCGAAACTAAGAATTGTTCATCGTGTGGTGAAACACTTCCTAAAACAACAGATTACTTTCCTATCGCAAGTGGTGGAAATTACTTTGGTGGAAAGTGTAGAATGTGTTGTAGAAAACAAAGTAAAATTACAAGAAAACTAAAAGAACAACACCCAACACCCAAAAGTGATTATGAATGTGCTATATGTGGAATAGACGAAACTGGCATACTTGCACGAGGATACAAAATTAAATGGTGTTTAGACCATGACCACAAAACGGGAAAATACAGAGGATACTTGTGTGATAATTGTAATACTGGAATTAGTAAATTACAGGATAGTGTTGAAGTACTAAAAAATGCAATTGAATACTTGGAAAGAACCTAAATAGATATATGGCATATAGTAAAGAAGTAGTACAACGGTTTGAAGCCGTCCTAGCAGAACCTCAAAAACATTCAGTTGGTTCATTAGATAGGAAGAATCCCAAGGTTGCAACAGGACTTGCAGGTGCGCCTGCGTGTGGTGATGTAATGCAATTACAACTCTTACTTGATGACAACGAAAAGATTGTTGATGTCAAATTCAAGACTTACGGATGTGGAAGTGCAATTGCATCTTCGTCATTGTTCGTGGACTTGATGATGGGTAAAACGATTGCAGAAGCAAAACTCATTAAAGACAAAGACATTGCAGATGCACTACAATTACCACCAATCAAATTACATTGTTCGGTACTAGCAGAAGATGCTATTAAACAAGCGATGGTAGACTATGAGTCCAAACAAGCAGAAGACTACAAACACCCAATCTTAGACCATTCAATGATTGGACATAACAATCCACCACCATTATCCCAATCATTACGGGATAATCCACCATCATTAACAAAGGCAGACTTCATAGAGTGATAGGAATCACCTAGGGATAAATAATATTATGTATGAATATATGGTAACAATTACCAAAGTGGTAGACGGCGATACGGTTGACGTAGATATAGACTTAGGTTTCGGAATGGTTTATAAGAAACAAAGAGTACGCTTACTCGGAATCGATACACCTGAATCTAGAACAAGAGATTTGGTCGAGAAACTATTCGGTAAAGCATCAAAAGCACACCTCAAAACTATCTTAGAAGAAGGTAATATATCTCTTATCTCTCACGATAAAGGAAAATTCGGAAGAATCCTCGGTGAGTTATTCATAAATGACCCTGAAAACCCACAAGAAAATAGGATATCTGTAAACCAACAACTGATTGACGACCATCATGCAGTAGAATACACTGGTGCTAATAAAGACACTACTATACTACAACATATGGAAAACCGAGAATTTTTATTAAATATTGGAACCGTCACTCAGGAACAAATAGATAAAGTATCATGATTATAACAGCCATGGATTGTTTTTACATATTCATGATTGCGTTCATAACAACCTTTCTAGTGGTAATTGAGATTCAGTTACACACAATGAAATCTACAATGGAACAATACATTGATATTCGTCTCAATCCAAAAAAGATGAAAGAAATACCGAAAAAACACCTTACAAAATAACTCTAAGTATAGTATACTAGAGTATACATTATGAGAGGTGTTAAATTATGACAAGTATATTAAAAGACCTGATAAAGGCAAGTGGAAACGAGTACGCAAGTATTGTTTCCGAAGGAGTATCCGCTGGGGATGTCGATGAATTCATCGATACAGGTTCCCACATTTTCAATGCTCTTCTAAGTGGTTCACTATATGGTGGACTTCCTTCAAACAAAATCACTGCAATCGCAGGTGAATCTGCAACTGGTAAAACCTATTTTGCATTAGGGATGGTAAAACAATTCCTAGAAGACCACAAAGATGCAGCTGTGATTTACTTTGAATCTGAATCTGCAATATCAAAAGATATGATTGAATCAAGAGGAATAGACTCATCGAGAGTTGTTATCGTTCCTGTTGTTACAGTTCAGCAATTCAGAAACCAAGCAATATCCATACTGGATAAATTCGCTGAAACCCCACAATCCAAACGTCCTAAAATGATGTTTTGTTTAGATTCACTTGGTATGTTATCAACTACTAAAGAAATCGAAGACACTGCAGAAGGTAAAGAGACTAAAGATATGACTCGTGCTCAAATCACCAAAGGTGCATTCAGAGTATTGACCTTGAAATTAGGTAGAGTCGGAGTTCCAATGATTGTAACGAACCACACATATGATGTGATTGGTTCTATGTTCCCTCAGAAAGAAATGGGTGGTGGTAGTGGACTGAAATATGCAGCTTCATCAATCATATTCTTATCTAAGAAGAAAGAAAAAGAAGGTACTGAAATCATTGGTAACATCATTCATTGTAAGAATGCAAAATCAAGATTAACAGTTGAAAACAGAATGGTTGACGTAAGATTATCCTATGAATCAGGGTTGGATAGGTATTACGGGTTACTCGATATGGCATTAGCATTTAATGTCTTTACAAAAGAGGGAACTCGTGTTAAACTACCTAATGGTAAGACAGAATTTGGTAAGACCATTAACAACAACCCGACAAAGTTCTTTACTCCCGAAGTAATGGAACAACTAGAGACACACGCACAAGGATATTTTAAGTATGGAACAAATCAGAATAGAACAGACAATACTGAAGAACCTTCTTCAGAGTGATTCATTTGCACGGAAAGTGCTTCCTTTTGTAAAGGCAGAATACTTTACCGAGACCGATGAAAAGACTGTATTTGAGGGAGTAGTTGACTACTTCGAAAAATACACCAAGACTCCTACAATGGAGGCACTTCTCATAAATTTAGAGAATAATACTAGTCTACAAGACAATGTATTAACATCCTCTAAGTCTATTGTTAAGGAGATTGGGAACTCATCAGAAGAAACCCCACAAGAATGGTTAATAGACGAGGCAGAAAAATGGTGCAAAGATAGAGCTATCTACATCGCTGTCATGGACTCTATTGAAGTACTTGATGAGAAGTCTAAAAGGTCTCGTGGAGATATTCCCGAACTACTTAAGGATGCGCTTTCCGTGTCTTTTGATACTAATATTGGTCACGACCAATTGGAAGATGCAGAAGACAGGTGGGAATTCTATCACACCGAAGAAGAGAAGATTCCATTCGACTTAGAATACTTCAACAAAGTTACTAAAGGTGGATTACCTAACAAGACTCTAAACATATGTCTTGCAGGAACAGGTGTTGGTAAATCATTATTCATGTGTCATATGGCGTCAAGTCATCTGATGATGAACAAGAATGTATTATACATTACACTAGAAATGTCAGAAGAAAAGATTGCAGAGAGAATCGATGCAAACACTCTAAACATACCAATCCAAGATTTAGGTGATATTACCAAGAATATGTTTGGTAAAAAAGTAGATAAACTTAAGGATAAAACAAAAGGTAAACTTATTGTCAAAGAATATCCTACTGCATCTGCTCATGTTGGACACTTCAGACATCTATTACAAGAGTTGGATATCAAAAAGGACTTCAGACCTGATATCATATTCATTGATTACCTAAACATATGTTCATCACATAGAGTTAAGCCAGGTAGTGGTGCAAACTCTTATACACTTGTAAAGAGTATTGCAGAAGAGTTAAGAGGACTTGCAGTAGAGTATAATGTTCCAATCATGAGTGCAACTCAGACTACAAGAAGTGGTTATGGGTCAACTGATGTAGAACTTACAGATACCTCAGAGTCATTTGGATTACCTGCAACTGCTGACTTTATGTTTGCATTGATTTCTTCAGAAGAATTAGAAGAATTAGACCAAATGGTAGTCAAACAGTTAAAGAATAGATACAATGACCCAACAATATTTAAGAGATTTGTTATTGGAGTCGATAGAAGTCGTATGAAACTTTATGATTGTGAACAAGAAGCACAAGAAGAGTTAATAGAGAACAATACAGGAATAGATGATTCAATTCCAGTTGCAGATAGAGGAAGAATGGGAAATAAATACGGAGACTTTAAAGTTTGACCTAAATAGAAGTATGAAGAAGAATTTAAAATCCCAAGAGGTTCTAGATTCGCTTTCGAGGAAAGTTGAATTAAAGATTGCGCTAAGAGATGCGAAAAAGTCTAATGATGACAAGAAAGTCGAACTAATATCAAAAAAAATTGGTAAAATAGAGTCTAAATTGTCCTCGACACCTTTACAAAAAATATAAATAAACTTATAATCTCAAACATTACCATAGGAAATTAAAATGGCAGTACAAGACGGAAACACATACACTCAGGCAGAATGCGATACATACCTTGCCGAGATAGAAACATATCAATTAACTCACGACTGGATGGCAGGTAAAACGGCCACATACGTTATGAGACAGTATGATTGGGATGGTAGTGCATTGGGTAATGAAGCTGCTATCGCAGATGCATACACTGGTGACGGTGCTCATGGATATTATCCTGAGTGGAGAACTGCAAATCCATCATTTACTGAAATTGGGTCAGACCAAAACAGTCATTCATGGGGTCAATGGGACTACTTCACTAACAGACGTTCAGATTGGGATACAGAAGTATCAACACTAGGTACTGACCTAGGTCAAATGAGAAACCATCACGCAGAAATGCTTGCAACAATTCCTGAATAGAAAAACACTAAGATGTTTTAAAGGGTCATAAAGACCCTTTTTTCTAGCATTAAATTTGCAAACGACTAAATAGTGTGGTATACTTACAATATTAATTGCAACAGACTAAACTTATGGCTGGAAAGAACTTACATTTAGAACACCTCGAAGACGAAATCATTAACTATGGAATCGCAGGTGGTCGTGCATCAATCAATTTCTTAAGAGAGTTAAGAGATATGATGAAAGGTAATGCATCAGGTCGTGTCAACATGACTGTTAAGTGGGACGGTGCTCCTGCAATTTGGTGTGGCCCTCATCCTGAAACAGGAAAATTCTTTATCGCAAAGAAATCACTATTCAATAAAGGTGGTGGACTTTTCTATTCTAGTATAAAGGAAATCAACGACACTTCCGACTTAAACGGAACACTTAAACAAAAATTTACAGAAGCATTCAATGCTTTTTCAGGTATCGGAATGAAAGAAATCCTGCAGGGAGACTTGATGTTTACTTCGGGAGACAAAAGTAACACTAAGATGGATGGAGTAGATTACATTACATTCCAACCAAATACTATTGTATACGCAGTTCAGAAGGATTCTAAGTTAGGAAAAGAGATTGCAAGTGCAACACTAGGTGTAGTTTGGCACACAACTTACAAGGGTTCAACAATCGAAGGTTTGTCTGCATCATTCGGTGCAAAACTTCCACCTGCACCATCCAAGGTTTGGCAAGATGATGCAACATACAAAGATACAACTGGTTATGGTAACATGACTGCACAAGAAACACTTAAACTAACACAAGCACTTACTGCTACAGGTAAATCATTTCATGGTATCACTGCGAAAGACCTCAAAAAGTTCAATGACATACAGGGAGTTCTTAATTCAAAAGGAGCTGCAGGTGCATCGTACAAAACGTACACTAACACCCTTATCCGTAATAATAAATGGAATCCCAATGGAAAAGACTATCTTACACACGTTGAGAACTACTGGAGAGATAAGATAGTTGCAAAGGTTAAGATGCAAAAGACTAAAGACATCAAGATACAGGTTGGTAAAGATGTCATGAGAGACTTAAATATCATTAAGAAGATGGTAGATAACCTTGCTCAATTCCAAGGACATCTAATCACATCAAAATCATTGATTATTACTGCGTTAAATAGAATAAAGAGTATAGGAACCTTTGTTAAGACTGATAAAGGATTCAAGGTTGTAAACCCCGAAGGATATGTCGCAATCGACTCAGACGGGTCTGCAGTAAAACTTGTAGATAGAATGGAATTCAGTCATAATAACTTTACAGCTGCAAAGGCATGGGACAAATAATGAAAACATTCGGAGAGTTATTAGATGAGACAATTAGAGTACCTATAAGTATAGGTGATACAGTTCTCGGTGGTAAGTTCAAGAACAAAAAAATGATAGTAAAGTCTATCGAGAAAAATGAAAAGGGAGACATTACTATTAATGGTAAACCTTTCATGAAATTTAGGGTAATGAATCAAGATGAAATCGTTTAAAAAACTATTTGAAGCAAAGGGTGAAAAGGTTGTATTTACTTTTGGTAGATTCAATCCACCTACTGTTGGTCACGGAAAACTAATCGATGCACTTAAGAAAGCATCGGGTGGTGGATATGCACCCCTAGTGTATATGTCACATTCCCAAGACCCAAAGAAGAATCCCTTAGACTATAACACAAAATACAAATGGATGAAGAAATTCTTTGGTAAGAAAGTTGGTGTAGTAAATTCAAATTCAAGACAGGTATTTCAAATTGTAACAGAACTATATTCTAGAGGATGTAGAGACGTGAGAATGGTTGTGGGTTCAGATAGAGTTAGAGAATTTGATACACTTATAAGAAAATACAATGGGTCTAAAGGTAAACATGGATTCTATAATTTTGATAATATTGAAATCATATCTGCAGGGGAAAGAGACCCCGACTCAGATGATTTGGTTTCAGGAATGTCTGCAAGTAAAATGAGAAAGGCCGCAGAAGAAGGAGATTACGATTCTTTTAAACTGGGTGTTCCATCTAAAATGATGACCGACCAAGCGTTACTTTACAAAGAAGTAAGAAAAGGTATGAGTATCAAAGAAGAAACAATGCCAAACTATATGTTTGAGGATATGTTAACTGAAGGTGTTTATGACCAAGGTATATTCAAAGCAGTATTTCTAATGGGTGGGCCAGGAAGTGGTAAATCAACAGTGGTTGATGCACTATCTTTAAAGACACTAGGTCTTAAAATGATTAACAGTGACGTTCACTTTGAAAGACTTATGAAAGATGCAAATATGTCTATGAAAATGACCAAGACTGGTAGTGGGGAAGTCAACCCCGAAAGAGATGCACTCAGAAGTAAAGGAAAGAAGATTGCAGGGAAACAATTATCAATGCACGCTCCTGCTAGATTGGGATTAATCTTCGACACTACTAGTGCAAAAGCATCCAAGATTCAGAACTACAAGAAAGAATTGGATAAACTAGGTTACGAATACAAAATGATATTTGTTAAGACTAGTCTATCACTTGCACAACGACTCAACTCAATGAGAGCAAGAGTAATACCCCCTGAAATTCTTATTAAAGAACATGAAATGGTCGCTAAAAATGCAGAAGGATTTAAAAGATTATTCAAAAAAGATTTCATAGAAATCCTAAACGATGATACAGTTAAGTCACTAGAAGCAAAATCTAGTAGACTATACGGACAGATGCTAGGATGGACTTCAAAGTTCCCTACGAATAAAGTTGCACTCGACTGGAAACAGCGAGAGTTAACCTTAAAAAAGAGATAAATAACAATATGGATATATTAAACCAAATACTTAACGCACAAAAAGAAGTCAGAAAAGAAAAGGTTCAGAACTTCCAATCAATGTTTGAAGAAGACGATAACCCTTGTTGGAAAGGTTTTAAGCAATTGGGGATGAAAAAGAAGAACGGTAAAGAAGTACCTAATTGTGTCCCTATGAGTAAAGAAGAACTTAAGTTGGCAGGTATCCGAAAAGAAGAGGTAGATTACTCTCACTTTAATGAACAGAATGTTGCAATCAAAACTGCAAATACAAAAGCAAAACAAATCGATGATTTGGAATCTCTTAAAATTAAACACGAAAAGGAAATCGAAAATCTAAAGAAAAGACACGATAGAGATAACGATAGACTTGCAGGTGAAAAAGAGAGAGAAACAGAAAACGATGCAATCTCTAAGAAGAGAGATGCAACTAGAAGTGAATCTATTGATGAGAAGTTCAAACCTTATGCAGATAAAGTATACTCTAGATGTGTAGATTTCTACATTCAATTCAGAGGTGGTAAAGGAGACAGAGTCACTTCAGAAGAGAATAAGAAGGACTTTGAAACTGCAAAGAAGATGATTGATGCATATTGTAGAACAAATAAAATCAAACAGAAACCAGTTTACTCAACACCTCAAGAAGGTTCAAGTGCATACAAAGTCGGTCTTATGATTGACAACTCTTATAGTAAAACAGATGACTATGAAAGAGGTGTAGACTTACAACCTCTATATGTGTCATTAAGTAAACTAAAGACTGCAGAAGACCACGGTGGTGGTTGGGATAAAGCAACTCCTTCAGATTCCCGAAGATTGAAAGGGGCAGTAATTGGTGAAGAAAAGAATTGTGGTTGTGGTAAAACTCCTTGTGAGACATACGGTGAAGAAGTCCAAGAAAGAAATTCAGATGTAATGAAAAAGAGAAATCAGTCTCAACAAAAGGCCCATCAAAAAGCAATGATGAAGTCTGCAAAAAAGTCTATCAAGGACTATGATGCAAAGAATAAGAATAAGAATGAAGATACCGAAGTCGAAGAAGGTAAAATCAAATACCGTGGTAATCTAAAAGACCTATTGAACTCTAAACTCAAGGAAGAAGAAAAAGTAGAATGTCCTGAGTGTAACGGTCAAGAAGGTGGATGTGACCATTGTGGTGGTACAGGTTATCATGTAACAGAAGGTAAATTAGTTTCAGCTATTCAGGACGTTATTGATAATGTTATGAATAAAATCAATCAACAAGTCGGAAAAGAGATTGCTAAGAACCAAGAGAAAGGTCTTGGTATGTTGAATACACTAGGTTCATTTGTTGGTTACAAGGTCACTGATAAGAAACAAGAGAAAGGAAAGTTATTCCTTAAGTTTGGTGACAATATGGACGAAGAATTACAAGAAAGGGACTATAAATCAGAGTACGAGAACTACCATAAAGACCCTGAACAAATCAAAAGACGTGCGAAGAGAAATGAAGCACGAAGAATGTTAAAGAATAGAAAAGGAATTAAAGGTAAGGATGTTCATCATAAAGATAACAACCCTATGAATAATGATAAAGATAATCTATCGATTGTTTCACAAAAGTTCAATAGAACCGAACCAAGACTTAGAATCAATGCTCAGTGGGTTAAGGCCGCTGCTAAAAACAAGAACAAAAAGGGGAAATAGAAATGTCAGACGGTAACAAAAACAATAACGGAGTTCATGAAGTGGGAACAGAGGAAACTCGTCTTGCATACCAAAATGATACTCCTGGCCAACAGGTTGAAAGATATCTCAATACAATCAATCAAGTGATTGAAGAAAAGAAAGAGAAACAAAAGAAAGCTTTCACTAAGGTATTCGATAACCCCCTTAAAGGATTCCCTTACAATGAAACTTTAGATGATTCTTTTGTTGATGATATTCAAGAAGCACCTAAGTTAAAGAACTTGATACCTGAATTTGAAAAGATTGTAAAGACTAAAGGTGCAGCTAAAGTACAAGGTACTATGGTAGATATGTTTACTGCAAGTGTTATTGTAAAAGCATATGAACAAGTCAATGATAAGAACAAAAAGAGAATGGAGACATCAAATGTATTCACTCTTATTAAACTTGCACAAAAAGTTATGGGTATGAAAGAAGAAACTGTATCAGAAGCAATGAAAATAAAAGATATCTTCAAGAAACATAAAAGAGAACTTACAAAAGCATACAAAACTGGTGATTTATCATTCTCAGGGTCGGCAGGTAAGAAAGCAGAAGATGACCTAACAACATGGGCGATGGACAACAATGAAATTAAGACTGATGACCCCGATGAGTTTTTTGATTGGTTGTCTCGTGACCTTGAAGATATAGTCAAAGGTAAAATTAGAGAAGAAACTGTTTCTGAAAAAGTAGAGTACGCAGAGTACAAATTCAAAAACAAAAAAGATGCTCAGAAAGCACTAGACTACTTTAAAAGTCAACAGAGAATTAAACTAGACATCAACGATGATGGATTAAGTCAAGGTGAACTTGCAATCGATGCTGGTAATAAGGACATGACTAAACAACACAAAGAAGTGTTGAAAATGTTTAAACCAAAAGTTCTAACAACAGAAGGTACTGAACAGGATGCTTCGGGTGAAGGAACACCAAATAAAGATGATGTTCATTTACCTACTGATGCCAGAGATGATAACGGAGTACTTTCAGAAGGTAAAATGAGTGAACTATTCCTAGACATTCAACAAGGTGCTACAGCAAAAGACATCGCAAGAGACTATCCAGTTACACTTGCACAAGCAAAAGACTTCCTTAAAGATTACTACGGTCAGAAGAAAAAACCTATGAATATGGGTGAAGGAATGCAAAGTTCTAAACTTACTGGACAAGAGATATCAGTATACTTCAAGAGAAATAAAGTTAGAGATGCAGAAACAAGAAAGGCAGTTGAATTCGCACTTGACCATGGTGGTGCATACTCTTATGCAATCAAAGGTATTGAGAAGATGAAGAAAGGTCTCTCAAAGAATAAAGATGTTGTAAAAGCACTCAACTTTGCAAACTATGGTGAATCAGTTAAGGTTCCTTCAGTAGGATTCCAGTTTAAGGAAGACTCACCTGTTGCAGGTAATATGCAAGTCGAAGGAGACCCATATATACCTCAGAAGAAAGGAGTTAACAAGAACATTGCGAACTACTGGAATAAAGAGATTAAAGGGTTAAAAGACAAAGAACTAGAAGCAATCCAATCCATGTACATGATAACAGACCATAGTGGTGTTGTTCAAATGTACAAGGCAGGTAAAAGAGACTTTATTAAGTCTATAAAATCCTAACTAAATACTTGGAGAAGTACTTGAAGGATATCTTGACGGAACAACACGGAACAGGTATTAAATATCTGATTAGGACGTTTAATGATTCGGTTCCTTTAGAGATTGTGAATGGCATGAAGAAGACTATGCACATTCTAAGTGGTAATGGGTGGTGTATGAGAGAACGAGGTTATATGCCAATTGAACTAAAACTGGGTAAAGAATATACAATGAAGGGAAACCTTGAAAAAGGGGAATCTGAGTTGGTAGTTAGAATCCAAATAACATAAATAAAGATATGAGTCATAAAACAGAAAACTGGCAAGATGCACTATTAAGAGTTCGTAAGGGTCTTAATGAGTCAAACACACCTGTTGAAAAAACAGAAGACGAAATCATCTCGGAAGAGATTGATGCACTTATCGGGTTATTAGAAGACGATAAAAAGGATGCATTGAAAGATGTCCCTAGTGCTGGTGATAAATTTGATGCAACTAAACTTAAAGACGCTGACGGTAAAAAGTTGTATGATACTGGTATCAAAGAAAATGCACTAGAAGGTATGTTAACTAAACTTACCGAAAAAAATATGTTAGGTAGACTTGCAAAGTCAATGGAACTTAACGAAGAAAACAAACAAAAATTATTCGATTATTTCGAATCAGGAGAGTTAGAACAATGAGTTTTACAGGATTTCAATTAGGTTTAACAGATTCTTTAATCGAAGCATCTAAAAAAGTTGTAGAGTCATCAGCAGAATATAAGAAGTTCTTTGATGGTGCATTAAAGAAATTTGGTGTTACATCCCCAGCAGAATTATCAGATGAGAAGAAGAAAGCTTTCTTTGATTACATCGATAAGAACTGGAATGGTGAAGATGAGTCAGGAAAAGACGGTGCAAAATCAGAAGGAACACTTCCACCTGCTCTTCAAAAACACTTAGACAAGAAAAACGGCAAAAAAGACGATTCTAAAGACGAAGACAAAGAAGATGTCAAAGAAGGCGAATTACCACCTGCATTGCAAAAAGCAATAGACAAGAAGAACGGTAAAAAAACTGATGACAAAGAAGATGTCAAAGAAGAAGAGAAAGACGAAGAAGAAGTAGAAGAATCTCCAAAACCATCGAAAAAATTCCTAAAAGCACGGTATAGTTAATACCATGAGTTTAGTTAGAGTCATCAAAGAACATAATATCCTTGCAGAAGCAAGTAGAGATTATTACAAACAGGTAGATGCTCTTATTGGTAAACACGGGAATGAAACAGCATTCAGGTACAAGTCACCTATGCACAATAAAATGATTACAGATATCAAAAAATTGATGAAATCTGAAAAAGAGTTTCCTGAGTCACAAAAAACTTCTACTAACATCATGAAGAACATGAATGCAGGTTTTGAGATGATGGGTTACGAAGAAAACATAGTTATGACTGAAAGACAACACAAATCACTGGACAAAGATTGGACAGGTGATACTGCATTTAGAGAAGACCTTGCAAGAATATTAATGCAAGACGCTATTATGTCACACGCAATATTTGGAGAGTAACATGAACTTATACGAAGCTTACAGAGATATGAAGCTTTCTGAAGAGATTGTAGATATTACTGTAGATAAGAACAATAAAATCGCATCGTCTTCAAAACAGAATTCGATGGCATTGTTGGTTCATAATGCAGGAAAGAGAATGGGTCTTAAATCTTCAATGGTGGGTAAACACATTAGAGTTAAAGGTTCAAAGAAGATGATACAAGACTTCATGATGGTAGTCATAGGTAAATCATCTTACGGTGACCCAACAGAACAAGACACATCAACACCTCAGATAGATAAGATGTTGTCAAAAGGATTAAGATAACGTGGAAAGAGTAGACGCTAGATTTAAAACTTTTAAAGAGAAAATTAAAAAACTCGGTTATATGAAAGGTGAGGCGAAGAAAGTCGCACAAGTCATGGAAAAGGTTGCAGACTTCGGAATGATGTCTGATGCAGGGAACCAAAAGGTTGCTCGTGCAGTATCTAAAGCAAAAACCGAAAAAGATTTGAGAGATGCGTTAAAGAAAATTGCTACGATGGCAAAAGGAAAGTACGCAGAAGCTGGTGAAGATGACGTTATCCAAAGAGCAATTTGGGCAATGGGTTCTTCTGCAGTAGGGATGCAATTGCGACCTGATGCACAAGTATTAATGCAACTTAAGAAATTAATTGATACTGGAAGAGACCAAGACATCAGAACAGATGATATGAAGACTATGAAGGTCAAGGCGAAAGATGCAGAAAAGGTTCATGACGTTTTAATGCAACTTAAGACTCCTGATCGGTCTAAATACCTTATATTATTACAGAAAGACATAAAGTCTTTTAAAACCAATTTTAACGGTATACTTAAGTTTGCCAATAAACAACTTAAAAAATAGAGGAAATCAAAATGGCATTATGGGGACATAAATCGGGAACAGAGAGTAAACCTAACTGGTTATCTACTGCCGAAAAAGAAAAAACACAAGCAACAGCAGGTGGTTGGGAACTTTCAACAGTTGTTGGTTCTAGAACTCGTAAAGAAGTTTTAGTATCAATCAATGGTTT
>Ga0308002_1000344_pt1 | contig 18237 bp, 19 predicted proteins | sample Neamet34_FD_203148 | JGI IMG/M metagenome (GOLD analysis project Ga0308002, IMG submission 203148) | Marine microbial communities from water near the shore, Antarctic Ocean - #34 | ecosystem: Environmental > Aquatic > Marine > Unclassified | place: Southern Ocean | collected 2014-06-06
AAACGCAGATTAGCAGAATTGTATCGTGTATACCAAGAGAGACATAAAGACAATGTAGACATATACAACGGCTTTAAAATGATCATCTATAACTTAACAGTTGGTGATGAAAACAAAGGTGGAATACTAGAGTTTAAAAAGTTCAATGACGAACTTGATCAGTATAGAGATGAAAAGTTTGAAGACATAGTACCTGAAATGAAGGAAGTATACGAATGGGCCCAGAGTTAAGAGAAGTATTTGCACCTGAGCCATACTTAGCAATAACGTGGCAGGTGAACAACTTTTGTAATTTTAGTTGCAGTTATTGCAATCCAGGTAACTGGGCGGGCGATAACCCTAACAACGGAAACTTAGACCTCTATATAAAGAACTTAGAAGAAATAGTTAAACGTTACAAGAAAGCTGGTTACAAAAACTTTAAATTCTTTTTCTCAGGCGGTGAGCCAACAGCATGGCGTAACTTCATTCCTATATGTGAATGGATTTATGAGAACATGCCGTATGCTACTTTAGCAGTTAATACTAATTTGTCAAGACCTTTAAAATGGTGGCAGAAACATGCATATCTCTTTGATGACATTGTTGCTAGTCTACATATAGAACAAGTTAACAAAGATAGATACGAAGAAAACTCTATATGGTTGTCTGAGAAAGTCAACTACTTAAGTACAAAGATATTATTACATGAAGAAAGATTTTGGGAGTGCGTAGAGTTTGCAGAACATCTAAAGACTGTCATGCCTAACTACTTCATAGAGTGGACACCACTGTATGACGAACTCTCACATGTTACTGGCCCTTGGAAGTATTCAGATCCAGAACATGTACGATTTATTGAAGCACATAACATAGAAACACATCAGAGTGTTCCTAAGCCAGACAAGAGAACAGAGATGACTGTCTCATACAATCGTTATACTGATAAGACAGAACAAGTTTGTAATGCAAATGATATCATTGTTAAGAGTCAAAACTTTTTCAGTGGTTGGAAGTGTAGTGTAGGTGATTGCATCTTTATTAACCCAGTCGGCGACATGAGTCTAGCAAGTTGTGGCATGGGCGGCAACGTAGGACATATACTAGAAGACATTCAGAATGTAGGACCAAAAGAGATCACGTGTTACAAAGAAATGTGTATGTGTGGTACAGATATTATTATTCCAAAATATTGGACAGGAGAAGAGGTGAAAAGTGAACGAAAAATTCCGATCAGTCATATCGCATAGCCAAGACGACAAGATCAAAGTAGTCTATTCATGGTACGGACCGCGGGGACCTATATGGAACACAGAGTTACCGAATATATTAGGAATGTCAGGAGAAGCAGAAGGAGTCAATCCAATGATGACTTCCCGTCACTTCTGGTCTGATGATGTTTGGAACAAACAATTCTCAAAAGCAAAAGACAAATACGAACTATTTCCTGTCAGAGCAATCGAATCGGATTCATTGACTCCGTTCATTTATCCTTTCTCAATGACATGGAGAATACCTTTTGAATCATATTTTATACAAAATTCAGGACTAATAGAATTCTCTCACATGCCCATGTGGTTAGTACATATGTGTTCAGTCTTTAATGGCTACATAGTTATTGATCATAGTGTAGAAGCATTTATGTCTGATGGAGAACTTAATGCAATGTTTGCATACTTCCATAAAGGTCATCAGATACCGATGTACAAAGTCATTTATCTTACTGGAACAGTAAACGCAACATTAGTATATAATAGATATTGCGAGGCTAACAACATACCTAATGACAGAAATCACAGAATGCATGTTATTCCTTATGCGTCATCACGTGAAATCTTTCATATGTTTTATCACTCTAGTTCTTATAGTACTTCAGAAGGAGATATAGAGTTTTCTGAACCACAATATAATGAAACAACACTTCCTAGCAAACTCTTTTTATCTTGGAACAGACGTTTTAGAAAACATAGAACAAGTTTAGCATTGTTGTTAGAGAAACATAACTTAATAGAAAGATCATTAATCAGTTTTGCTAAAATAGACGGAGAGATGGCATCTAAAACAGTGCAACATGAAATAGAAGATCAACGAAATCCAGAAGACCAAACGATACGTTTGTATCAATACCATGAACTACGTATCGAAGAAGATGTAGCACAAAGATTTGCTAATCGATGCCCGTTAATCATTGACGGAGAAACAGACATTAATAAAATGTGCGAAGACTATGGATTCACTCAACCTTATTACGAAGATACATTAGTTTCTTTGATAACTGAAACTAATTATAATCAAAATGAATGCACACTGACAGAGAAGACATTTAAGCCTATGTATAATAAGCATCCACTTATTATTATAGGAGTACCAGGCTCGTTGCAAGGTCTAAGAGATTTAGGCTTCATAACTTTCTCAGAGTTTTGGAGTGAAGAGTACGATATGATTATTGACCCTGCACATAGACTACAAGCAATTGAAACTATATTATTACAAATTGCATCGTGGACACCAGAACAGATATTAGATTTTAAACGCAGAGTCAAACCGATACTAGAACATAACTATAGCATGTTTAAAGAACCGGGGTCAGTTGCGGTAGTAAATAACATATACGAACACATAACAAATAATTTTAACACAGATTATAGCCATTGGTGTAATCAGGACGGGAGTTGTCATTTTGAATAAAACAATATTAGTATGTGGAGCAGGTGGTTTCATCGGCACCCATTTAGCAAACGATTTAAAAAGTAAAGGTCACAATGTAATAGGAGTCGATATTAAACATCCTTTGTATGAAGATACACAATGTGATGAATTTTATAAACAAGACTTACGTGATCCTAGTATGGTTGATTTTATCTTCGCACAGCATGATTTTGATGAAGTCTATCAACTAGCCGCTGACATGGGCGGAGCAGGTTATATATTTGTAGGGGAAAATGATGCAGACATTATGCACAACTCTGCTACAATCAATTTAAATGTCTTAGAAGCATGTAAGAAGACTAACGTAAAGAAAATATTCTACAGTTCTAGTGCATGTATGTATCCAGAACACAATCAATTAGATCCAGACAATCCAGACTTAGCAGAACACACTGCTTATCCCGCTAATCCAGATTCAGATTACGGCTGGGAGAAATTATTTTCAGAAAGGCTTTACTTAGCCTACGGAAGATGTTATAATATGAATGTGAAGATTGCAAGATTTCACAACATCTTTGGCCCTCAAGGTTCTTGGAACAATGGGAAAGAAAAAGCTCCGGCTGCCTTATGTCGCAAAGTTGCTATGGCTAGCAGTGATGATGTAATTGATGTATGGGGACCGGGTAATCAAACTCGTTCATTCTTGTTCATTGATGAGTGTGTAGAAGGTATACAACGCATCATGGAAAGTGACCTCACAGAGCCTGTGAACTTGGGTAGTACACGTAAAATATCTATTAATGATCTAGTACTCCTTATAGCAGAAAGAGCAAACAAACAAGTTTCAATCAAAAACATTGACGGACCACGTGGCGTTATGGGAAGAACTTCTGATAACAAAATGATTAAAGAAACAATTGATTGGGCACCTGATGAAGATTTAGAGACAGGCATTGACAAAACATACACCTGGATTCTTGCTCAAATAGATTCCGGTGTAGAAGATGTCTAAGTATGTTATCTTAGATGACAGACAATATCGTTATCAAGGCCTTGACTCAGATAAGCAATCCAGTGGGAATGAATACACACAAAAATGTAAAGAATATATAGACAGTCTACTTATCCATGATCCTAAAGGAATCGTCATTGTTTCTTCTAGTGAGTTAGATGTAGAAGTTCTATTCGGAGAATGTATAACCTACCTTGAAGACTGGTGTAGCCTTAAAGGCAGAAGAGTCACTATATTTTCTCCTGCATGGCCCTATAGTTACTCTAAGCCTCACTGGGTAGATCATCATATTATGCATGGTTTCGATCAACATAATTTTTCATACAACAGTAACTTTTTTAAATTATCAAACTCCGAGTTTAGTACACAACTCTCACACCCTTGGGTAGGAGATAACTTTAGTCCTGATCTTTTATATACTTGCTATAACAATCGAACTTGTGATTACAGAGACTATACATTAGATGAATTAGCAAAAAACAATCTTTTAGATAAAGGTATAGTAACATATCGTCATCTTACTGTTACTATGGTCAAAGATATAAACTGGCATCCTGAGTATTGGCCATTTAACCATATAGAGTATGGCACAGTTTTAGAAGATCCTTTAGAAAATAATTTTGTACTTCATACTAACAATACTTTCCCGCAAGACTTAGGCCCTAGTTATGGAAGAGGTCTAATTGATATCGTAACTGAATCTAGGATAGATGAAAATGAATTCTACATGTCAGAAAAAACAAACAAACCAATACTTACACATAAGCCGTTCTTAGTTGTAGGTTCTGCAGGTTATCATAAGTGGTTAAAAGAAGAACGACACATTGAATTGTATGATGAAATATTTGACTACTCATTTGATGATGAACCTGATTATAAAAAACGTGTCGAGGGTATAATAGCAAACATGAACCGTTTATCTGAAGAATACAAAACACCAGAAGATTACAAACGTCTCTATGCTAAAATTAAAGACAAAGCAATACACAATTTTTGGGCACATATAGAATGTTGCATTTCAGGAGTTCATCAAAAATCATTCTTTGATTTTATATCTTTAAACTCAAAAAATAGCACACATTATTTACCAGATAATAGAAGCATATACTTTCATAACAATGAAGACTGGGATAACGTAAAGTCACTTTTTCAATGGTTTAACTTCTCTGTTATACCTCATGCAGTTCAACCTGATCTTAAATCACACGTACCGAACTACGAGGAGTATTTTAAAAATATACCAGTGACTGTTCAACGCCGTTTTCTTAACTCCTATCCAAACCTCGATAAATAGATGTTAGAACATACATTTGGAGAAATATTATGAGTTGGTGGAAAAAAGTAAGCAAGTTTTTTGGTATGATTACTGTCAGAAACAGAGATGCTAAAGGACGATATGTAGCAGATGATCCTAGTACTCCTGACGAAGACGAAGCATATACAAAAGTCTACAAGACTCCTAAAGGCGCATTTAAAAAGAAAAAAACTGCTATTAAACCTGGCAACTACAGAAAGAAGACAAAAGAGTGAAACAAAAGTATATAGTAGGTCTAGGGTGTAGTTGGACTCAGGGCGAAGGTGCATATCCACAAGAAGTTGTAGATGCACACGGTGGCAACACTCAAATCAGATGCGGTCAGGATGGCTTTCCGGATACTGATTATTACTTACGAGTACATGAATTAGAAAACAGTTGGGTTAATCAACTGTGTAAATATCATTTCCCTGATCACAAGTCATTGAACTTAGGTATTAAGGGCATCGGAAATCAAGCCGCAGTCAATCAATTAAACTTTGCAGACTTGCACGACTTTGACAATGCTGAAGGTGTTGTAGTGTTTATGCTAAGTGGCTTTGAAAGATTTGATGTCTTCCAAGAAAGACCTAAAGATCATTGTGGAGTGAACGAACCAGATGGTTATAACAACGGCGAGTTCAATCATATGAAATGGCGTACTGCATGGCCAGTAGAACAAAAAGGCGGTGACGGTGCTTTTTGGAGTTGTTATGCACGTGAACTGTGGAGCGAACAATTTGTTGCTTGTAATACAATGATGTCATTACTTAATTTACAAACATGGGCGAAAGCACACAACTTTAAAATAGTTTTAGCCAATGCATTTAACCAACGATCAGAACTAGATGATAATGGGTATCCTAGAATTGATGGAGTCTATGAATGGCTAAAAGATTATGCCGGCACTCTTGTAGATCAATTTGATTGGTCTTGTTATATTCACAACGATGTTGATTATGAAGCATTTATGCAAAAGTTAGTTGACTTAGATGGTCTCATGCCAAAAGAAGATTGGGTAGGATACAACAATGTATATCATCCATCTAAGATGGACACGCATTCAGAATATCTAACTAATGATCAAGGAGCACATCCTACGATCAAAGGCTATAGAGTTATTGCTGATGAGTTAGCAAACTTTATTAAAAAGAAAAATTATATCAGTAATGCTGTTCCAGGAACTCCATGAAAAAAGTCTCATTCGTCAACCCAAACTTCCAACAAGGACCTAAGGAGTATAACGCATATTATTTGCCTTACTCCCCTGGTATTGTTTGGAGTTATGTGCATCAATTTGAGTCTATCAATCAGCACTACACGTTGGGTGAATTTATTTGGCGTAGAGATCCTATAGAAGAGGCAGTAGCACTACTAGCAGATAGTGATGTAGTAGGCTTTTCAACATACATTTGGAATCGTGCATACAATCATGTACTTGGCAGAGAACTTAAACTATCAAACCCTGACATCTTTATCTTTGCTGGAGGACCAGAACCCCCAGTGACCGACCCAGACTTCTTTGAGAGATTTCCTTACATCGATGTTGTCGTAGTACAAGAAGGCGAACGATGTGCAAAAGCAATCTTAGAAGAACTAAAGAAAGATAAGCCAGACTTTACTGAGATACCTGGACTACTCATTAACGTAGACGGCAAGACTGTTAAGACAGGAGAGCCATTACGTATCAATGAACTAGATGAGATACCAAGTCCATACTTGACAGATGTATTCAAGCCATTAATGGACAAGCATCCAGAAGTTAGATGGAACGTTACACTTGAAACAAACAGAGGGTGTCCATATCAATGTACATTCTGTGACTGGGGTAGTTTAACATATAACAAAGTTAAGAAGTTTGATCTACACAGAGTCTATGAAGAACTAGAGTGGGTAGGCAGAAACGGCTGTGACTTTATTAGTCTTGCAGACGCAAACTTCGGCATGTTCCCTGAACGTGATATGATGATTGCAGAGAAACTAATCTCAGTACAGAAAGAATGGAAGAATCCTCAAGCATACACAATTGCTTGGGCAAAGAATCAGAAACAAGAAGTAGTTGACATTGTTAAGAAACTGATATACGAGGGAGGCTCTAAGATGGGTCTGAATCTATCAGTGCAATCAATGGACGATGATGTACTTGCTATTATTAAACGTAAGAACTTAGAGATGAATAAGATTGAACAAGTCTTTGAGTTATGTGAAGAACATAACATACCTCTTTATACAGAACTCATCTTAGGACTACCAGGAGAGTCAATGAAGTCATGGAAGAATAACTTCTATGCTCTTTATCGTTCAGGCAATCATACTGGTATCACAGTGTATCAAGCACAGTTACTTGAAAATGCAGAGATGAATCTTACACAAAAGAAAATGTATAAAATGGAAGGCAGAATCGTGTATGATTACTTAGTAGGTACATACAACGAACACGAAGTAAAAGAAGGCATTGAAGTTATTACTGCAACAAGAGACTTACCAAGAGATCAAATGATCGAAGCACAAGTCTTTAGTTGGTTTATGAATACATTTCATATCAACGGCATGACTAATTATATTAGCAGAGTGTTAGAGAAAAAACATGACATACAATACGAAGACTTTTATGATAACTTATTAGAATTCATTAAAGAAGATGAGTGGTTAAACAATGAGATCAATCGTATTAAAGAACATTACTTTAACTGGACTGAGAACGGAAAGATTGACCACGAGCCTATTCAAGGTATGGAGATACATGGTTGGAATCTTATTCATAGTACAGTAATTAATCTTCAAGGGCAAGGTAAACACAAACAAGTATTTGACATGGTCGAACGTTTTGTTAAAGAACGTTACGGAGACTTGTTATCACCGGAGTTGTTCCAAGACTTGATGTTGTTTCAACGCAAGTTCTTAATCAACTTTGAAGACAAAGCAAACTATCCAATGAATATACAATTTGAACATGATATATCTGGATACTTGCAAGATCATTGTGACTTAGAAACTCCTGCAGAATATGAGTTTGATTTCCCGGAAGATAAAGAACAATCACTAGAAAGATTCTGCGAACAAATCTTCTTTGCAAGACGCAGAAACTTCGGCAAGGCATGGCTAACTAAATTATGATTACAAAAAGAATATACTTATTAGGACTTTCAACTGAAGTAGCAGATATGTTATTATATGATGATGAGGTAATGAACGATCATCACACTTTAAAAAATATTGCTAGTATGGCACAAGGTGAATACAATCAAGTTAGGAGTCCAGAAAAGACATTGATTATTTGTGGAGATGATTTTGATTCTATCCCATTAGATTTAAGAGATGACAGTGTTTTTGTTTTAGAACACAATATTGAAAAGCCCGACTTTGATCCGTTAGTTGTGTTTGAATTTAACACAGACTTATATGAACGAGCAGGATTTGATTACGCAAAATTATATTTTGATGATCTGTTCGGTATTGAATTAACCTCAGAAGCACAAGCATTGCATGAAAACACTTTTAGTTAACGGCTGTAGTTGGACAGCAGGAGGAGGATTAGATACTCCTGATACTAAAGAAAACATTGAGCAATTGCTCAATCATGTTGTTTGGCCATCACATGTGAAACGTAAATTAGGTTTCGATAAATGTATTAATCTTGCAGAAGGATGCGGGAGTAATCAACGCATATGCAGAACAACATTTGATTGGGTTATGCAACAAGATGCTGAAACATTAAAAAACACTACAGTAATTATTCAATGGTCACATGAAGATCGTTATGAATATTATGTACCCACAGAAGAAGAAAAATCAGACTTTCAAAAAAGATATCAAGTAACACCTGCTACTGAAGAATCTTTACATAAAAGTTTATTAGATAGTAATACAGGTAAACTTCCTCTTTTTTCTGGTAATCGTACAGGTGGAAACTATTCTTTAACACGCAACTTAGATCGTTGGGCCAGAGTAAATCCAAACAGCCTTATGTCTCATGTAGAAGAGGCGACATCACCTGTAGTACGAAAAGATGCAGAGAGCAGATATAGAACTTACACAGACCAAGAAGGTATGTACAATTGGGTGTTTCATATGGGCTTCTTATATAATCTACTTAAAAGTAAAGGTGTTGAAGTATATTTTTGGTACTTTACTCAATATGTTAAGAATATGCCAGAAGAGATACAAGATTATATTTATGACACTTTTCCGATGTTAGAAGATACTCGATGGCACAACTGGCAGTATCAACGTATAGCTAGTGAAGACGGTTTGTCTGGCGATCCTCATCCTAATGCCCGAGGCCATGAACAAATAGCAGATCATATTATTGATGCCATCGCAAAGAAGAAAACTATTTTACGCAGACCTTAGTGACTAAGTATTAGAACAATCAATTAAAAATATGAAGGAGAAACCCTAGAGATGAGTTCAAAAGAATCCTTAAGAAATCGTTTAGCAACGTTAATGGACAGACATAGAGCATTAGATAAACAAGTGCAAGATGATTATAAACACAGAGTTGATGATTCCATCATTCAAAAAGAAAAATTCGATAAGTTAGCAATCAAAAGAGAAATAGAATCACTGCAAAAGCAGTTAGGCATGTTAGATAAACAGGCTTAAGGTCTTAACCAGTAACCTTTGTTGTATTGTACAACTTCTCCAAAAGAATTTAAAGACACTTCACCTTCATTTGGTAACTGTGGCTCTTTAACATGATTCTTTTTTATACCTGTTACTTGCATTATGAATCGATCTTCACTACCTAGATTCGCGGCCATATGAACAGTATTTTGTTCCCAACCAAAGTAAGAACCTGCATCACCGATACAGACTTCATCTTTAATCCATAGTTGATGTCCTGCTTTCTGATTGTGTAAGAATACTATGACACGTTCTATAGGTTGATTCTCAGATATGCCGTTACGTTGTTTGTATGATGTAAATTTATCAGTATGAAAAGGTAAGATTTTACCTACTTCTAATTTATTAATTGCAATGACAATTTTATCTAAGAAGTCAAACTGTTCAGTAACTTTATGAAAGACTTCTGGTAAGTCTTCAAAGCACATAGCAACACCCACATCATATGTAGAAGTATCTACGGTTGCATTAAACTTTTCTTCATGCACATCATTAGTAAACCAAGGCAGATTAGTATAATCTTCTTCACTCCATATAACTTCTACGTTACCTTTAATCATCATCACGTTCCAAGTCTAATGTTACACAATGAAAGCAACCACCTAACGTGATAGCATGTCTCATTGGTAGCATAGCACACTCAATACCGTGTTTCTCTAATTCTTTTCTCAGAGGTTCTTGTCGTTCTTCTAGTGCAACTAATTTAGAGTTAATTGAGAGCAAATTCATGCTTACCCAATTAGATGAGTTGCGATAGCCCTGATAATGTCCGATCGGTACAGGCTGTGGAGCCATAATGTAATCCCAATGTCTAAATGGTTCAGGTAATTGATCTACACTCTTAATTCTGTCTGGGTTAAGTAGCATCAGACCGTCTCTGAGAAAGCACACAGTGCTGTCTAAGTGCATGTAACTGTAAATACCCTCTACTGTATGCACTTTGCCGTCAACTATACTTTGTAGTAAACTTGCACCTGCTTTATTTCCAGAGTTAGAAACAAGATACAATAAATCATCATTAGCACGTAAGACATTAGCGGCATCAAATGCCGGTTCTGCTTCAGTCAATGCTAATACATCTGGATCGCCTACGCATTTTGTATTGTATAGTTCATCACTACGTATAATGTCGTATGGGTGTACATTTTCTAAGTGACGTTCATATGCTTTGTATTCATTACGTCTAGCCCTGAGGGGCATAGGAGTAGCAATAGCCTTGTCTTTATAAACGATAACGGAATCCCGCGGGCAGTAGTTGTAATAATTACACTCTGTGATGTCAGGTCGAACTACCTCTGCGCCTTCTTTTCTCAAAAAGTCAGCAAACGTTTCTAAATCTTCATTTGCTTCATCAACGACTATTTGGGGGTACTTCCCTGTAGGAATGTCTAGTTCATCTTCTACGTCAGCATAATTTATGTGTCGGAGACTAGTGTCTACCTCAGGTATCCGGGCATTATCTGCAATACCCACCACTACTTTCTTTAATTGACCCCATTCATTTTTGCTGTACATACTATCACTACTCCTATGTTAATATTTAGTATAGAAAAGGGTACCCGTTAAAAATATTATTAGTTGTAAAAACAGTTAAATATACATGTAACCGGGAGTAAACAAACACAGTATGGATTTTACACTTCAATCCTTAGCAACGACAAATACATCGAAACCTAAGCCTCCGCAAAATGTAGAGGATCAGCGACACCATGACATGATGCAGGCAATTGCACCTTATGCTAAACCTGCACAACAGAAAAACACTACGCCTGTCTATGTAGATTACAAGACACGTGAAACAACAATGGTGTTAGTCTTATGTCCTGAATGGTCACCGTATATGCCTCCGTTCTCACTTGCAAGACTATCGGGTATTGCTAAAGCGGCTGGATACGAAACTACAATCATTGACTTGAACGCAATGGCGTATCAAGCATATAGAAATGATTGGCAACCGAACAACAAACTTCCGTTTAGGCTATGGGATCCATCGTCATCATGGCATTGGCTACCACCTACTTATACAACAGACATTCATCCTGTACTCAAGCCTTTACTTGACGAACAGATCGAAAAGATACTTGAAATGAAACCTAGTGTTGTTGGATTCTCTCTGTATTATATCTCAGAAGAACCAAGCAAGTACATGATGGAAGAGATTAAACGTAGAGACCCAAGTATTAAGATATCAGTAGGCGGACCGAACGTACATAAGAGTTGGTTTGACATACAACCTTACTATGACTATGTTGTTATCGGTGAAGGTGAAAACAATTTACTAGTAATGCTTGAAGAAATAGAAGAAGGTGTTGAGCATGACGGCCCACACATCTTAAATCAAGCAGAAGAAGAACGAATTAATATTAATAACTTACCTATGCCGGACTATGAGTCAATTGACTTTAGTTTATACGATGTGCCTAATGGTGTCAACTCTGAGTTCTCTCGTGGTTGTACTGCTAAGTGTACATTCTGTGAAGAAACTCACTTCTGGAGATACAGACAACGACAAGCAGTAGATTTGATTACTGAAGTAGAGTGGTTGTATTATAATAAAGGTACAGATGTTATTTGGTTCATTGACTCACTCATTAATGGTAACGTTAAAGAGTTAAGAGCATTTGCACTTGCATGTAAAGCCAAGAATTTAAAAGTTAGATGGACAGGTTATGCTCGTTGTGATAAACGCATGGACTTAGAATATCTACAAGACTTAGCAGACGGCGGCTGTATCATGTTTAATCTAGGCTGTGAATCAGGTTCACAGAAAGTATTAGATGACATGCACAAAGGCGTAACAGTAGAAGCAATGGAGCAGAACTTCATTGACTGTAAGAAAGTAGGCATCTGGTGTGCAACTAACTGGATCGTAGGCTTCCCAACAGAAGACTACCAAGACTATTCAGACACTATGACATTCATGTGGCGTAACAAAGACAACAACATGAACAATGCAGGACTCGGTGTTGGTTACGGACTAGGACCTGAAACGATTGTCGGACAGAATCCACATGCATACAATATCTCTTGGCACAAGTATCAAGGACATTGGATATCAAATGACTTTAAGATGGGCGGCACTCATGTAATGATGAGAGTTAAACTCATTCATATGTTCTTAGATTTCTTTGAGGGTATGTCAGACGTACCTGTTACATATCCTGTTAGAGAGGCGTTAGTAAAAGATCACTATCATATCATGTTGAACAATGAGAAGTTAAAGAAAGAAGTTCCGTACGAAGAATTCGATTACAATATTATACAAGCAGACATTAAAGATCGTAACGGTAACCCTAATGTATTTGCGAATTATCTTGTTAATGAGATATGGCCCTTCTTAAGAAATCTTTGGAGAGCAAGAGGTGGTTACAGAGCAACTATTAAATTTGATCCAGAGTTAGATAAAAAAGAGTTCGGATCACAATATGGTCCGACTATGTTTGATGCAGTATACAACTTTGAGATAACTGACGAAGGCATATGGTCAGCAGATTTTGAGATGAAGTTTGATCAGATAGATAATTATTTAGATGACAGAGAGACTCCAGAGAACGGAGGACGTAAAGGTGCGTTCTATGCACAAGACTACTCACGCATACAAGCAAACACTGCTAAACGTGCAAGAAAGTTAGCGAAAGCAGACTGGGACGTTAACGAAGGAAGATCAGGACAAGACTTCTCTGACTTACTAAGAGAAGAACAAGAACTAAACGATACTATTGACTTTTCATTTGAATATCATTATAAAGGTACAGGTGATTGGTCAGACACTGAACCATATGTCATAACACTTGCAGAAAAAGCAGAAAGACGAGACAACACAAAAGATTTAGACTTACCAGAAAAGAAAGAAATGGCTCAGGCTATTTCATTAGATTCGATTATCAAAAAGAAACCGCAAGTAGGCAAACCAAAGAAAGAAACTACACTTGTTGCCGGTGTAGATACTAAGTTATTACCATGAATCCTATACTAGAATTAGAAGAAAGAGTGTCGGATTTTTTCGGCTCGCCCTTTGCAGTCGCAGTTGATTGTTGTACACATGGTATTGAATTATGTTTACGACTTTTAAAAGAAGGTGACACAACATTTGACTATCAATACACATGTCCTAAGTGGACATACTTGTCAGTTCCTATGAATTTTGAAAAGTTAAACTTAGACTGGAATTTTACAGATGAGAAATGGGCAGAGAGATATATTATAGGCAATACTAACATATATGATGCCGCAGTGATGTGGAGAAGAAATTCATATGTACCTTCAACAATGATGTGTGTAAGTTTTCAAATGAAGAAACATTTAAGTTTAGGTAAAGGCGGAGTCATATTACTAGACAACGAAGAAGATGCAGAAATCTTAAGACAATTAAGATATGACGGTAGACCAGAATTAGAATCACCTTGGGCATCTCAACACATACAACTCTTTGGTTATCATTATCAAATGACATACGAAACAGCACAGTTAGGTGTAGACAAATTTTCAGAAGCAGTCTACAGACAACCAAAAGACTGGACATGGGAAGACTATCCAGACTTATCAACATACGAAATATTTCACAAAGGAGTGCAACATTAATACTGATACTGAAAGAGGTCATTTTGGAGTTACATGGCAAAAACAACATAGGTATTTACCCTACTCTCGCACAGAGTTATCAAGTGAACAAAAGAAAGATTTTCACGATGCAGGTTATCTAACTAATCCAACGATTAACTTTAATGTTGAAGAATATAATGAACCTACCATGCCTGAATGGGCAAGAGATATAGGTAGAGTATTTGGTTTGTTCGATCAGAAAACTAAATTTGTTAGATTAAAACAGTATGATGTTATTCCACCGCATATGGTATCAACTACTGATTACTGCATAGAAAATAAAGCAGACCCAGATGACTTGATGACTGGCATGTTGTTTTTAGAAGACTGGCAACCTGGTCATCTACTTGAAATAGATGGCATCCCTCATACAAATTGGAAACAGGGTGACTGGTTTAAGTTTTGGACTGATAAACAAGTATCATATGCAAACGTAGGCAAGAAAAATCTGTATATGTTACAACTGGTAGGTAAAGAATCTTATGTAGGACAACTAGAACATCTGTTCCCAATCGGTATTCCTAACAGACATGATAAACCAGAAGCATCGCATCCATTTGTGCAGACATCAATTATCCCGCTTATCAATCCTCGTAGAGAAAGTCAACTTCTGAACATGGTTTATATGCATAATGGTTACATCACAGAACTTGATGAGTATGAACATGATGAACAAGGTGTAGGAAAGATCAACAAGTATGGGTTAACAATTTGGTTGTTTGAACCTATGTGTTCATACTATCAAGGTGAAGAATTTACACAAGGATTTTACAGTGAGTTTCCTTTCCCGGAAGACAACTCACGTATGCGTTCTAAAGAACTAGATGCTATTCAACGTTATCAACATCGTAACGGTATCCTGCCGGGCATGATTAGAGTTGCGTCCGGAGAGTATGGCATTAAAGAATCGTACCCTCATTATACTACATTAAACTTAGAATGTCAAGACCTATATGTTATGTCACAACGTCCTATAGTAGGGTTAGATGCACTAATCAAAAAAGATTTCCTGAAGCACAAATTCTCTAAACATTTTATATCACTCAACTGGAGATTTACAAAGCATCGTCAAATCATAGCAAACTTTTTAGCAGGAGAGAATGGATATATGAGTTGGTATTTCAATGACACAATTGATGTAGTCAAAGATAAATTGTATTTCGATATTGAAGAATGGAAAGAATCATCTCCTGAAGTTTATAAACAACTACATAAGAATAATTTAATCTGTCAACAACATTCACCTTATACAGTAGACAAGCCGAGTGATATAGGTATTGATTCAGAAGATGCAATTTGGCCTAGTGTTGCAGAATACAAAGACGGACAGACGCCTTCATTATATAACACAAAAGAAACTATGTTAGCAAATTTCTATAGAGATATATTTGTAGACATAGTAACAGAAACTAGATTTGCACAATCATGTGCGAACTACAGTGAAAAAGTATTACAACCAATACAATATTTAAAGCCATTTATATTGCTGGCGCCACCTCATTGTTTAAAGTATCTTAAAGAGTCTGGTTATAAAACGTTTGATCAGTTTTGGGACGAATCATATGACTCAATAGAAGATCATGGTGAACGTCTTAAAAAGATATTAGAGTTAATCAAATCTTTACTAGACAAACCAATCGAAGAACTACATGAACTATATGAACAAATGATGCCTGTATTAGAATTCAACAGAGAAAAATATTTAGAACTCACAGTACTGCCTAACTACAATCAGACAGAGTTTCATTCGTAATGAACTTGACACATCAGAACTATTTTACTACGTCAGGACAAGGTAGATATAATTGGAAAGTGCATCTTAAACAATGTACTCAATCACCTTCTTCTTATTATGAAGAATGTATACGTGCCGCTAAGATAATTGGCGAGTCTACAGACCCGTTATACTTAATGTTCAGTGGTGGCATAGACGGTGAGTTTATGCTTAACATATTTAAAGATGCTAAAGTAGATTTTAAGGTTGCAATTATTAGTTATGGAGTGTATAATGAACATGATACAAAATATGCTTTTGAGTATTGTAATGCTCATGGAATAACTCCAGAAGTTATTGACTTAGACTTAGAAAAATTTATCACTAGTGGCAGAATGATAGAAGTTGCAGAAGAAGCCAAATGCTGTGCGTATCAAATGACTAGTGTTATGGAAGGCATTAAAAAGATAGATGGGAATGTCATCATGGCTAACGGTGAACCTCAAGTTAATAAGATGCCTGACAATACATGGCACTGGGAAGAAGTGGAACGTGTTAGTAGTTATAGGAACTGGTATACATTACATAATATAACTGGTACACCTGACTTTACGAAATACACTTCAGAACAATATCTTAGTTTCTTAGAAGAACCTATAGTTAAACAGTTAGTAAATAATGAATTAGACCAAGAGTATCAAACGACTAATTATATTAAACAACAGTTATATAGTCAGCACTATACTATAGAACCGCGTTACAAATTTATAGGTTGGGAACGACTTGAAGGCAGTGCATTTTTTGAAGACAATAAAGTCTTTGAAAGTTTTGCACATTTAAGAGAAATGTACAGTGGCGCATATGTATTAGATTACAATGATGTATGTCAACAATTAAGAGGAACATAGAATGAAGAAAGAAAAGATATTATTAATTGCAGGTTGTTCACATGCCTCAGGATCAGAAATAGATGGTAAAGAAGATTCACAATATAACAGAGATCATTCATTTGGTTCGTTAGTCGCAAAAAAACTAAATCGAAAGTCAATTAATATTTCACAAGTAGGTGCAACTAACACAGGTATTAGTAGACAAGTTATGCAATGGATGCATAACGTATATGATCCAGAGACAATGAATGTCAATGTACTAGTGTGTTGGACAGAGCCTACTAGATTAGAAATGCCTAGTGAGAAAGAACGTAACTATCAAAGTGCATCATCACATACAGCCTGGTATGAAAAGGGCAGTGATTACTTTTATAAAGTTATCATAGGATGGAATGGTGGAGATGAAGAAGAAAAAAGATTTACTCCTGACTTACACAAATTTATGGTTAATCATCAACCTTACTTAGAAGTGCAGACATACAATCTTATACTACAAATACAATTTATGTTAGAAGCATTTAAAGTACCTTTTATGATGTTGAATACGATGCCATTCTTTTTAGATGATATTAACGGAGTTAAAAATCTTCTACCATTGGTAGACGATAATAAATACTATCAGTTAAACAATAAAGACGAAGCGTTTTATCAGAAATATCAAAAGTTAGGACATGTCAACGACAAAGCAAAGTATTGGCATCATGGCGAAGAACCACATAAACTGTTTGCTGATGAATTGATTAACTTTAATGAGGAAAATAAATGTTTAAAAAAATAGTTGCAAAACTTACAGCCTTTCTTAGAAGAATCATAGACATGCTTAAGATGCCATATATAAAAATAAAACGAGAATTAGATTATCGTAAAAGACTTAAAGAATTAAAGAAAAGAGACCCGTTTATATATAAATGAACATTACTAAACTAATCAGTTCTTTAAAAGAAGGTGTGGTCACTGTAGTTTTTGAAAAAATAGACACTAAAGAGATTCGATCAATGGCCTGTACTCTTAATCAAAAGATAGCAAAAACTAGAACTAGTGTTAGCATCGATCCAAAGTCCGCTACAATTGTAATGTATGCGTTAGATAGAGATGCATGGAGAGATGTAAGAGTTAACACTATTAAGAACTGGTACGAGGGGTATCCAAAAGAAACATGAGAAAATATTTAGGTATAAGTTGTGGCTTCCATGATGCTGGTGTATCTCTTATTGATGACAAGGGTGAAATACTTTTTGCCGGTCACAGTGAAAGATATAGTAAACAAAAACACGATAAAGATTTGTGTCCAGAAATTATAGACGAAGCATTTTCACATATAGAGTTAAATGAAATATTAACTGTTCATTACTACGAACGTCCTTGGATTAAAGCATGGAGACAATTCAAAGCAGGACAGAAGTTAGGGCCGTTTAGTTTTGACCATATCTTTGGTTCAGACATTTATAAAAAATTACATGACAGAGTAACC